>Ga0078972_1001631_pt1 | contig 82319 bp, 61 predicted proteins | sample YelNatPaOPGAMG01_FD_67568 | JGI IMG/M metagenome (GOLD analysis project Ga0078972, IMG submission 67568) | Hot spring thermophilic microbial communities from Obsidian Pool, Yellowstone National Park, USA - OP-RAMG-01 (SPADES assembly) (version 2) | ecosystem: Environmental > Aquatic > Thermal...
CGGTAGGCCGCACCAGTGCCCTTTTGCCCTACACGACAACCATACTCAACCTCAACCGACGCGTGGTGCACATGGACTATAACCTGGAGAAGATCGATCGCCTGCGCACGAAATACGCCGGCGACGTGCTGGTGGAAGACCTGCGCGACGAGGCCTGCTGCGTCATCACCAGTCTCAAGCCGGGGCTCGAGGTGAAGGACCTGATCCGCGAGTTCGACATCACGCCCCTCTCCGCCTATTTCGACCACAGCCGCCAGGTGCGCGAACGGCACGGTGGGTTGCCCTGGCGCAGCTCGGGGATCTGAGCGGGTGTTTCCGGGAGGGCGAGGCTCCCTCGCTCAGTGCGTGGCACAGGCGATGCAGGGGTCAAAGGCGCGCACGACGCGGCCAACGGCGCGCTCCAGCTCCATGTCGATGCGCTCTCCAGTGATGTAACGCTGGGCGGCGACACGCAGGGCGCGCTCGATGGCCAGCGTATTGTGCACGGTGGGGATGACAAAGCGGGCCTGGGCGATGAGCCCGTTCTCGATGCGGTAGTGGTGGATCAGTGGGCCGCGTGGGGCCTCAACCAGGCCAAAGCCCTCGCCGTCGCGCGGCGTGTAGGGCACCTGGACCTCCTCCCCCTCGAGGGGCTGAGCGAGGATCTCACGCGCCCGCTCCAGGGCATAGACTAACTCGATGCCCCGGCAGAGATCGTAGAGCAGGATGGGGTGGGCCGGCTGCCCAAAGGCCGCCCGGAAGCGCGCCAGGTAGTCATCGGCCAGGGGCGTACCCATCTGTCGGGCCATGTTGATGCGCGCCAGGCTGTTGGCGCGCATGGGCTCGCCCCGGTAGTTGCTGTGACCGGCATACGAATAGTCCACTTGCTCGAACCCCAGGTGCGCCTGGTATTGGTGGGGCGGGAAGCTATCGCGCAGGGCGCCGTCGGGCCCCAGCACCCGGATCTCATTGCCGTCATAGTTGGGGCGGGTATCGCCGCTGGCTGCCAGGTAGTAGGTGGGCGCATCATCGCCCCAGGTGCCGATACGCTCGCGCAGGGCGAACGAGGCCTGCCAGTAGCAGTCAAAGAGCTCACGGGCCAACGGCAGAGCCTCCGCCAGCTTGCGGTCCATGGCCTGGGCTGCCTCGATGGCGACCCCGCCCGTCACACCCCCAATGACCGCCTTGATGGGGTGGATGAACTGCCCGCCAGCCAGGGTGATGAGATCGGTGCCCGCGCGGCGCACCTGCAGGGCGCGCAGGGTCAACGTGCCCTCGGCCACTTGCGGGCAGGCCGCCGCCTCCAGGTCGAAGATGCTCGCCGAGTTGAGCCGGTCCGGGAGGGTGAAGATAAAGAGCGAGGTGGCCTGGTTCTGGATGAGTTGGCCCAAAAGCAGGAGCTCGCGCACTCGGAGCGCCAGGGGCGGGGGCGCGATGCCAAAAGCGTCCTCCAGCGCCTTGACCGAGGCGACATGGTGGGCGGTGGAGCACACTCCGCAGATGCGCGGTACGATCACCGCAATCTGCTCGGCCGGCACCCCCAGCACAATGTATTCAAAGCCGCGGATCTCCGTGGCCTCCAGGTGCGCCGAGACAACCTCATCACCGTGGACGTCGATCACGACCCGGGCGTGACCCTCGATGCGGCTGAGGGGGAAGGTCAATGTGGGCATGCTACAACACCTTTTCCTTTGGCCTGGGCTGCCGGCCGGTTGCATAGTCGGCGAATTGGAAGAGAAAGAGCGCCAGGTGTGGGGAATGCAGGGCCGCTTCCAGTTCGTCCGCTGGGATGTCGGTCATCGAGGCAAATACGCGCTTGATGCTCTCGAGCCAGGCGTCGGGATGCTTTTCGATGAGCGCATCGGAGGGGCCACGGCAGCCGACGCAGGGGTGCCCGGGCCGGGTGCAGAGCGCCCGGCAGCCGCCGCGGGTCGAGGAGCCGATGCACAGGTAGCCCTGGTTGATCAGGCAGATGCCGAGCTTGACCTGCCCTTGCTGGAAGCCGATCAGGTGGCGTGGGCGCATGTCCTTCAGCTTCTTGCGGCCGCACTCCTGGCAAACGACCTTGCCCGGCTGGAAATCGGGCTCTTCGCCGAGGGCAGCGAGGAAGAGCTCGGGTGTAGGGGGGCAGCCGGGCAGGTAGCGATCGACCTCGACGACGGCATCGATGGGGTGGCAGCGCGGCAGCAGGCGGGGCACGCGCCGCCGCTCCGCCTGCGCCAGGAAGAGGGCGCGCACATCATCGCGGTCACCCAGGCTGGGCACCCCACCCGAGATGGCGCAGGTGCCCACGGCGACCACCTGGCCGGCCCGGCGCACCGCCCGGCGCAGGTTGTGCAGGTCTTCATCGGTGCGTACGCCGCCGCTGACCAAAAGCATATCCACCGGGGCCATCTCATAGGCCGAGATGACCAGGGGCATGTAGACCAGATGATGCCGGTGTGCCCACGCCTCTGCGTTCAGCAGCGCCACCTCGCAGCCAGCGCACCCGGAAAGTTGGAGCACGGCGAAACGGAGCATGAGCCCCCCATCCTTGCCGGAGCTATGTAGGCAGGCGCCTCGGCCTACCCCGCCGGGGATGATAACATGCCGGATCCGTTTGCGCAAGGCGGTTGTTACGACGTGAAGATGGGATAGTGACCTGTCAGCACTCATGACGTCTGCCCGTGCAGCAACACCTACTCAAATGGCGCGAGGTTGGGAGGGCGAGGCTCCTGCTGAGCCGCCGCCACGACATGGCAACGACCCGCCCAAAGCCAGGTTCGCCATGCCGTAGCGGCGGCTGCTCAGAATCTTGGTCGCCCAGGAGGAGCGCCGCCACTAGCGCAGGCCGCAGCCTGTCGCGCTGCTAGGCGGCCAGGGGCCGGCGCGGGCCGCCGGCGCTCCGTGTGTAGGCCAAGGTTCTGAGCGCTGACAGGGTCCCATGGACCTTGAGCCACTCGGCAGAAGCCTCGCCCTCCCAATGCAGCCGTTAGGGGTGCTGGCGTTGTGAGAATCGGCTCTGTGGGCGCTGCTCAGTGGCGAGCATCGTACAGCATAAGGGGGAAGGATGTCCACTGTTGCCGCCGGCGTCGGGTCGCAGTATGCTGATGGTGAGATGAGCTATCGCACTGTCACATTTCGCACACATCCCGGCTCCTATAGATAGAAAGCGCCGCACACGGCGCTGACCTGCAAGCCAATGGGGAAAAGCGATGGTCGAGATCGAGGAACTGGTCGCCCTGCTGCAATCGCCCGACGCCGACCTGCCGGTCAAACACGAAGCCTTTGCTGCGCTGGTCTATCGCTTCCAAGACATGGCTTACGGCTATGCGTATGCCATCCTCGGCGACCGCGCATTGGCGCAGGATGCGGCGCAGGAAGCCCTTATCGCTGCCTACCGCAATGTGGATCAGCTGCAGGAGCCCCGGGCTTTCCCTGGTTGGCTACGGCGGATCGTGGCCAGCCGCTGCGGCCGGCTGACGCGGGGGCGTGAGGCGCAGCTACAGATGTTGCCGCCGGAGGTCGATGTACCCTCCCATCAACTGGGGCCGGCGGCCCTGCTGGAGGAGCGAGAGATGCGCGAGGCGATCCAGGATGCCATTCGCAGCCTGCCAGAGCATCAGCGCCAAGCCACCGTGCTCTACTATATTGATGGCTACTCGCAGCAGGAGGTGGCCGAGTTTCTGGAGGTGTCGCTTCCCTTGACGCGCAAGTGGCTGCAGCGCGGGCGTGACCGGCTGCGGGAAAGGATGCTGGACATGGTGCGCGATGACTTGCACGCGCAACGGCCTTCGCACGATGAGCGGTTCCTGCAGGCCGTCAGGCTCACGGTGACGCTGGAGATGGCGGCGACAGAGAGCCAACTGAGCGTGCTGGAGGCGATGCTGGTGGATGGGCTCGACGTCAATGCCCGCGGCAAAGATGGCCGCACTCTGCTGCACTGGGCTGCCGAAGGGGGCCACTATGAGGCGGCGGAGATGCTCTTGCAACATGGCGCCGACCCGAGACTGGCCGACCGGGAGGGCAAGACGCCGCAGCAACTGGCTCTGGCCAGGGGACAGCGCCAGGTTGCGTCGCTGCTGCGCGAGGCCGAAGGGAGGCGGTAGCATGGTTGCCCTGGAAAGCTGGTTGCGCGCGCGGTTGCTGCCGGGCAGGCATACCACTTATTTCGAAGTGCTCGACGCCCTGGCCTTGGAGGGTTGCCCCATCTGCCGGCTCTCATTGCGGGCAGTGGACCGTTATCTGGATCTGCTCTCCTACGAAGCTGTGAACGATGCGGGGGTGCGCGTGCGGCTGCGGGCCGGGCGCGGGTTCTGCAACTATCATTCCTGGCAGTTCACCGGGGAGGTGCGCAACGCGGCCGGACGGGCCATGATCTACCGCGACATCCTGGGCGCGCTGGAGCGCCCGCTGACCCATCCGGGGCTGCGCCTCGCGGCCGGCGACGAAGGGGCGCAGACGCTGGCGGAGCGACTCTTGCCGGCGGGCTCCTGCCCTGCGTGCCAGTCACAGGAGCGCTCGCGGCAGCGTTATCTGGAGACCCTGGTGCTGCACCTGGGCACGCCGGAGATGCGCGAGGCCTATCGGGCCTCGGCGGGGCTGTGCCTGCCCCATCTTGTGCAGGCGCTGCGGTCTGCCGTGGGCGCGGCCGATGTGGAGCTCCTGCTGGCCGTGGCGGCGCGGCAGGTGGGGCGGTGGCGGGTGGCCGACCGCTACGGGGTGCGCCGTTTCAACACGGCGATTGTGGCGGGCATTGTGGGCAAGCCGGGCATTAGCGCCGGGGGCAATGTGGCCGGGCCCCTTGCCATGCACGAGATGGCGCGTGCAGGCGACGGCGGGGCGACATGCGAGCCGGCAGCGCCCGCCCGGGGGTGCCCGGTGTGTGCGGCTGCGCGGGCTGCCGTGGATGAGCACCTGGCGCGCCTGCCGCTGATGGTGCAGGCGCGGGGGCCCGACGAAGGTCCGGCTGCGGCGCTGGCGCTCTGCAATGCCCATGCCTGGCAGGGGTTGGCGCTGGTATCGCCGGGTATGGCCGCCCGGCTGTGGCAGCCGGCCGCGCGGGCCATCCGGCGCGCGCTCGGCGAGGTGCAGGGGATGCCCGCCGCCGGAACCGGGCCGCGCGGGCTCCTGGCCTGGGGTGAGCGACCGGGGCTCGGGGCGGCGGCCGCGTTGTCGCTGGCGCAGCCCTGTACGGCTTGCCGTACGCAGGCCGCAATGGAGCAGCGCGCCGCGCAGAGCCTGCTGGAGAGGGCTGCCCGTGGAGTAGAGACCCTGCAGGCGCTGTGTGTGCCCCACTTTGCGCTGGCCCTGCGCCTGGGGGCCGATGCGCAGCAGCGGTCGGCCCTGCTCGGGCAGCAGGCGGCGACGGTGGCAGATTTGCGGCAGGACCTGGCCGAATATATCCGCAAGCAGAACTTTCGGGTGCGCGAGGCGCCGGGCAAGGAAGCCGATTCCCCCTGGCGGGCTGTGGCGCAGGTGGCCGGCGCCAGGGGACTCGCCGCCGGACCGCTCGGCTGGGGACAGCGAGGCGGCAGCGATTAATGCTGGCTATTGCCGGTTGCCGGCTGTTGACTCGCGGGACATCTTGCTTTATGATAATCGTGGTGTATAATCGACCCCTCAGGGAGGGACCTGGTAGAGCCTATGCCTGTCTACGAATACTGTTGCACAGCCTGTGGTGAGCGTTTTGATCGCTGGTTTGCCTCGATCAGCCGCGTGCCGGCGGAAATCGCCTGCCCGGCCTGCCAGAGCACCGATGTGCGGCGGTTGCTCTCTGTGCCGGCCATTCACTCCACTGAAGAGGGCAGCGCCGACGTTGCCGAGGACGAGGCGCCGCCCCCGCGCCGGGAGGTCTTTGGCCGCAAAGAGCTTGAGCAAACGCTCAAGAGCCGCGGGCAGTCACTGGAAAGCTAAACTATGTGGGGCAGCGGATGACCTCCCGCACGAGCGGCATCAGGGTCAGGTGCGGCTGCCCATCGACCAGCCCGAGCACCACAAAGGTATACTCACGATCTGCCACCAGAGTATAGTCGCTGAGGGTGAGCAGCACCTCGGTGTAGCTGGAGCTGCGGCGGAGCCGCATGTCGATGGTGCGCGCCGGGACGTCCTTATAATCCGTCACCTCGGTGAAGGAAACCAGGGGGAAGAGGTGCGGGGCCGCGCTGGTATCGACTGCCAGGGCCGGCGCGTCGGGCGAGGCGTGGAAAACGCGCATTTTGGCCTGCCCGGGGCCGGGTTGAGGGACACTATCTTCCAGCGTGGCCACCTGCAGGTCCTTGCGCACACCCACGATGGCGAGCGTCAAGTCCTCGGGCCTCAGCTTTTGCAGGTGGGCGACCATGAATGCATCACCGGGAGCGCTCATGCCGACGGGGAATACGCCGAGTTGGTGGCGGTCAGCCGAGAGGGTGATGTAATCCGAAACCTGGCCGTAGGTCAGTTGGCCGATGGCCTTGGCGCCGTCGATGTAAATGTCGACAGCCGGCGTATCCGGCGATGTGTGTAACACGCGCACGCGCGCATAGTCTGCTTTTTGCTCCATTCCCTTGCTCCTTGTGGCACCCTCTGAATAGCAAATCCTCTGATTCCGGGGCGTATCCTGTTCGGAGCAAGACGCATGCCAATCCATGCGGGGATGTAGGGCCGGTGGCTGCGGGGCTTTTAGCCCGGCAAGGCAGCCGGCCGGTTGAGGAGGGTGAATATGAAGAGTTACCGCAAAGAGTTGTGGTTCAACATCCCGACACGCCGCGCCTTTGTCAACATCACTCGGCAGGTCGAGGAGTGCCTGCGCGAGAGCGGCATTCATGAGGGCCTGGCGTTGGTGAATGCCATGCACATCACGGCGTCGGTATTCATCAATGATGATGAGCCGGGCCTGCATCAGGACTATGAGGAATGGCTGGAGGCGCTGGCTCCACACGAGCCCCTGAGCCGCTACCGGCACAACCGTACAGGTGAGGATAATGGCGATGCGCACCTGAAGCGACAGGTGATGGGGCGCGAGGTAGTAGTCGCCGTGACCAATGGCCGCCTGGATTTTGGCCCCTGGGAGCAGATCTTTTACGGCGAGTTTGACGGGGGGCGGCGCAAAAGGGTGCTGGTGAAAATCATCGGAGACTGACTGGAAGACAAGGCCCTCTCGGTTTCGGGAACTACCCCGAAACCGAGAGGGCCTTTGTCACGATGGCTATTGTGCTGGTTGCTTGGGCAGGCTCGCGGCCCAGGCAGCCATATCGGGATCGTCAGCGATGCTGCTGTCGAGCAGGGTCGATTGCCAGTTATGCTGGGTCAGGTGCCCCATGGGGTCGAACTGGGCCTTGAGCACACCGATACTGCGCCCGGCTTCGCCCTGGATGGACTGGTCTGCCTGGACGATAAGCGTCCCGGTGGCCGTCTGCCTGGGATCGCCAATCGGCTCGTCGCCGCCCGAGATGATGATGGAGATACCCGGCACCTGTTCGGCAATGGACTGATTCGTATCCATGCCGGCGTCGGAGAGCAGAATGATGATATCTGCCTGCGACTGCACCTTCTTGACGTAATCCCGCACAGCATCCACGGGCGGCACCAGCGAGAACTCGGTCGAGCCTGTGGGCACCGAGGCGGTAAGGCCGATGATCGCGACATTGTGGCCGCCGATCTTCTTGATGATGTACGGCTTGGCCAGCAGCTTTCCGGTCGAGAGATCTTGCAGGTTGGCCGAAAGGAAGGTGAATGTCTTGGCCTCGCCGATGCGCTTGACGAGCTCGTCGCGCCCTACGCCGAGGTCCTTGCTGCCGATCGAGACCGCATCGTATTGCAGGCGGTTGAGGATCTCCACGCTTGTCTTGCCGTTATCCGCAGGCGGCTCCTTGCTGGTGCCCGGCGTGACCGCCAGACTGTTGCCGGCATCGACCAGGAGCACGTTTTGGGAGCTGGCGCGTGTTTGTTTGATCACAGTGGCCCGACGGGCCACACCCCCAACGGGATTGGCTGCTCAGCCACAGCCGAAGACAAAGCCCCATGTGTCGTTGGTGTGTATTACCGTCAAATCCAGAGGACCTGAAGCGGCTGCGGAGACTCGCCCGGTGCTCAAAATCGTCCACAGGCCTGATGGCCCGCCGATCCACAAGAGCCCACCCATAGCGGCGACCAGGAGCACCAGCGCCGCCCACGGCGCGGCGAGCAGCCACCATTTGCGGCCCCCGCCCTGTTGCCTGGTTTCTGTTGATTTGCTCACGGTTCCCCCTATGTAGAGAAAAACCTGGTAACCTATGGCAGCCATGTTAGCCGTTAGAGGGACTCTGTCAAATCGTTCATACCCACAGGCTAAACCGAATCCAGGGTGGGGACTGCAGAAACCAGCGGCCCTCGTCGTCCAAGGACCCTGCAGTTCCCATCCTGGATTCAGTTTAGACCCCAAAATCGCCAGCCAAAAGAGGACATAACGAAAGCTCTACTTGTCGGATAGTGGCGTCCGTGCTACCATTACTTGGCGACTTGCCATGAGTGGGTTGGCATGTGAGGATCGAGGCTAGATCGGAAGGGGTTTCTTGAGCAAAGAGCAGCAGCCTGTGCAGACGCCATTACAGACTCTGGAGGGCACCATCGAGCGGTTGACCTACCAGAATGAGCAGAACGGCTACACGGTGGCGCGCCTGGTGCCCATGGGCAAGGCGTACGAGGTGACTGTGGTCGGCTCACTGGGCGGGGTGGCCGTGGGCGAGTTGGTGCGGCTGCAGGGGGTGTGGAAGAGCCATTCCGAGTATGGCCGGCAGTTCGAGGTGCGCTCGTTCTCGGTGCGGTTGCCCGCGACCATCGAGGGCATCCGCAAGTATCTGGGCAGCGGGCTGATCAAGGGCGTTGGCCCGGTGAATGCCGGGCGCATTGTAGACGCCTTTGGCCTGGAGACGCTGGAGGTGATCGAGCAGCACCCGGAGCGCCTGCAGCAGGTGCCGGGGGTGGGCGAAAAGCGCGCCCTGGCGATTGCCCGCGGCTGGGAAGAGCAAAAGCAGATCAAAGAGGTCATGATCTTCCTGCAGGGCCACGGCCTGAGCGCGAGCCTGGCCGTGCGCATCTACAAGCGTTATGGCGATCAGGCACTGACCGTGGTGCGGAATGATCCCTACCGGCTGGCTCAAGAGGTCTATGGCATCGGCTTTAAGACTGCCGACAAGATCGCGCAGGCGATGGGCGGGGCGCTGGATTCTCCGCAGCGCATCCAGGCCGGGTTGCTCTTTGTGCTGAGCACCTTTTGTGATGAGGGGCACTGTTACGCCTGGCAGGATCAACTGATTCTCCGCGCCGCCGAGTTGCTGCAGGCGCCGGCTGAGGCTTGCCGCGAGCAACTGGGGGCGCTTGTCGCCCGCGGGGCGGTGGTGGATGAGGATGGAGCCATCTATCTGCCGCCCTTTTACCAGGCCGAGGTTGCTGTGGCACGCAAGCTGCGTCTGCTCCAGTCATCGCCGCGCGACCGGTTGGAGGCATTCCAGAGTGTAGATTGGGAGCGCGCCTTTGGGTGGCTCTCGGGGCAGAGCGCGCTACAATTGGTCGAAGCGCAGCAGCAGGCGATCCGCATGGCGCTGACGGAGAAGGTGAGCATCCTGACGGGCGGGCCCGGTACAGGCAAGAGCACGATTGTCGGCAGTCTGATCGCCCTCCTGCATGCCAAGCAGGGCACGGTGCTCCTGGCGGCGCCCACTGGCCGTGCAGCCAAGCGCCTGAGTGATGCGACCGGGCTGGAGGCCAGGACGATCCACCGGCTGCTGGAGTATAACCCGGCGGCCGAGAGGGCCTTTATCCGCGACCGCGACAACCCGCTGGATGCCGACCTGATCATCGTTGACGAATGTTCCATGGTCGATATTCTGCTCATGAATCACTTGTTGCGGGCCGTCGAGGCGGGCAGCCATCTGCTGCTGGTGGGCGATGTGGACCAACTCCCCTCGGTCGGGGCGGGCAACGTCCTGCGGGACCTGATCGCCAGCGCCCAGGTGCCGGTGACCCGGTTGGAAACCATCTTCCGCCAGGCCGAGGGCTCGGCCATCGTCATCAATGCTCACCGTATCAATCAGGGGCAGTCACCCCTGGTCTCGCGCGAGATCAATGACTTTTTCCTCTTCCAGGAGGCCGACCCCGAGCGGGCCGCCGACCTGGTGTTGGATATTGTGGCGGCGCGCATCCCCCGCAAGTTCGGCCTGGACCCCGAAACAGCCATTCAGGTGTTATGCCCCATGCATCGGGGTGCAGTGGGGGTGGCCGAGCTCAACCGCCGCTTGCAGGAACGCCTCAACCCGCCTGCCGTCGGCAAGCCTGAAGTGCCCCACGGCGGGCGTACCTTCCGTCTGGGCGACCGCGTGATGCAGATGCGCAACAACTATGAGAAGAAGGTCTTCAATGGAGACCTGGGCCGCGTGGTTGGGGTTGACCTGGAAGAGCGCACGCTCACGGTCGATTTCGACGGCGAGCGGGTCGAGTACGAGTTTCTGCAACTCGACGAGCTGACGCACGCCTATGCCGCCAGCATCCACAAGGCACAGGGCTCCGAGTTCTCGGCGGTCGTAATCCCCCTCCTGACCCAGCACTATATGATGCTGCAGCGCAACCTGCTCTACACTGGTGTGACGCGGGCCCGGCGCCTGGTGGTGCTGGTGGGCAGCTGGAAGGCCATCGCCATGGCCGTGCGCAACGACCGCATTGCCCAGCGCAACACGCGCCTGGCAGAGCGTATGAGGGAGCCGGAGCCGGCACAGCGCCAGGTGAACGCGTATCGAGTCTAGGGACGAAGAGGACAAAAGGGTAAAAGGCGAAGAGGGTAAAAGGGGAAGGGTGCCCCTTTTACCCTCTTCGCCTTTTACCCTCTTCGCCTCCACGCGGAAAGCGCACCACATCGGCGCTGCAGTGCTCGCAGGCGCGGAACTGGGGGATAAAGGCCTCGCATTCCGCCCGGGCCCGGCGCAGCTCCTCACAAGTGGGGGTAGGCTCCGCGTGCAGCAGACCCGCCGGGATCAGGGGCATGATGTTCATCAGGCGCACGCCCAGGTCGCGCAGCAGGGCGGCCAGGCGGGCGATGTGCGGGCCGTTGATGCTGGGGACGAGCACGGTGTTGACCTTGACGGCGAGCCCGGCGGTGAGGGCGGCGCGGATACCGGCGCACTGGCGCGCGATGAGCAGGTCGGCGGCGGCGCGGCCACGGTAGAGGGTATCGCCAACGCGCACCCAGCGGTAGATGCGTTCACCCACGGCGCCGTCGGGGGCGTTCATGGTGACGGTGAGGGCGCAGACGCCTACCCGCAGCAGGTCGGGAAGCTTTTCCTCCAGCAGGAGGCCGTTGGTGCTGATGCATTTGAGCAGGTGGGGGAACTCGGCGTGCACCGCGGCCAGCGCCTCAAAGGTGCCGGGGTTGGCCAGGGGGTCGCCCGGCCCGGCCACGCCGACCACAAAGCGCTCTTGCGGGTGTTGGTGCGCCAGGTCCCGCACCCGGTCCACGGCCTGCGCAGGCGCCATGAGCTTCTGCGCCCAACCGGGGTGCTGCACGGTGATGTTCGCGCACACGCGCCGCTCACAAAACGCACAGCGGATGTTGCAGCGCGGCGCTACGGGCAGGTGCACGCGCCCTACCTGTGTGTGGGCCCGCTCATTGAAGCAGGGGTGGCAGTGCATGATTTCGCCGGCAGACAGAGTAGACATAGGGATGCCTCCCAACCCAACCGGAAGGGGACAGCTTATTGTGCAAAGACTTACAGCACCGAGGCGGTGCTGCGCAGGCCCAGGTGACGGCGGTAGAGGGCTTCGAGGTCGGCGACGTCCTCCAGGGGCGTCGGGATGACGCGGGAGTTGTTATCGATCACCTGCTGCGCCAGAACGCGAAAGACCTCCGCCTCGGGCGATTGGGGGGCATGCTCGAACACGGTGTGCCCCTCTACCTCACCGGCCTGGATGACCGGGCTGCGCGGGACAAAGTGGATGAGCCGCGTGCCCAGGGCCTCGGCAAATTCGGAGAGCACGGCGCGCTCGAAAGCCTCTTCGCCAGCGCTGTTGCAGATGACGCCGGCCAGGCCGGTATCGCCGCGGCGGGCCAGGCGGCGCACTCCCTTGGCGATGTTGTTGGCGGCGTAGAGGCTCATGAACGAGCCGGAGCAGAGGAGGTAGATCTCCTGGGCAAAGCCCTCACGGATGGGCTGGGCAAAGCCGCCGCAGACCACATCACCCAGGATGTCATAGATGACTACATCCACACCATAGTGGTCGAACGCTTTCAGGTCCTTGAGAATCTGCAGAGCGGTCAGCACACCACGGCCGGCGCAGCCGACCCCCGGCTCGGGGCCGCCCGCCTCCACACAGTGCACGCCCTGGCTGCCAGGGAAGACGATCTCCTCGAGGGTGACGGCGCTCTGGTCGCGGCCCAGGCGCAGCAGCTCACGCAGCGTCTCCAGCACGGTTGGGATCATGCGCCCGCCGGTGAGCGAGCGGGTCGAGTCACGCTTGGGGTCGCAGCCGACCTGCATCACCGTCAGTTCGCGCTCGCGCAGGGCCAGGGAGAGGTTGGAGGAGACGGTGCTCTTGCCGATGCCGCCTTTGCCATAGATGGCGATTTGTCGCATGGGTTCACCACCTCGCATGGTAGCGCCGGCCCTTGGAGCGCCAGCGCTGGAGCCAGTCGTTTTGCATATACTCGATCAGGTTCAGCATGCCCGTGTAGCCCCAGTAGGCGCGGTCGGTCAGGCGGAACTGGTTGATGGGGTTCACCAGGCGGAAGGGGTAGGGGATGTCCATCTCGGCCACGGCGTGGTACTCGAGGTTGGAGCCGAGCACCATCTGCGGGCGAAGCTCCGCCAGGGCCGCTTTGACCTGGAAGACATCCGCGTTGAGGATGACCCGGGGCTGCAGGTCCAGTTCTGCAAGCTCGCGCTCCAGCAGCTCCGGCGCCCCCACCTGGCCCGAGCGCAGGCAGACCAGGGTGGGAATCATCTCCAGGTCCTCGGTGACCATGCGCACCAGGGGGATGCCGACGGTGGCATCGGCCACGATGGCCGTCGGGGCGCGGTGCATGGCCGATTGTTCCAGCCCCTTGCGCCGGCCGGCCTCGATGACCTGCTTCTCGCCCGCGGCGATGAGGCGCGCGGCCTCCTGCTCGGCGCCCAGGCGTTGCCCCAGCTCGGTGAGCCAGGCGCGGGTGTTGGCGAACCCGATCGGCAACGGCAGCCCCCGGCACCACTGCTCGAGGCCGTACTCGCGGCTCAGCGTGTCGGCCGCCTTTTGACCGGCGTCGTGGCTGAGCACCAGGCACCCTTCGGCAGTGGGGATGCGGGCCAGGTCCGCGGGCGCCGTATCGTGGGTGAGGGTGCAGGCGACCGTGGCACCCAGGCGCTGCAGGACCTCTTTCACCCAGGCCAGGTCGCCCATCCAGGTCGGGTTAGCATTGGCGTGAGGCGCAACGAGGACGAGCGAGCGCGGCACCCTGGGCGCCGGACCTGGGGGCACCAGGTGCTTGAGAATGGCGTCAAAAGCGATATCGGCGCCCTGGTTCTGGTCACCGCGAAAGCCTGCACACTGCACGGGCACAATCTGGAAATCGACCTCAGGAGCCACTTCCTCACAGACGGCCACAATGTCGTCGCCCACGATTTCGGGCCCGCAGGCGGTGACCACGAACATGAGCGGGAAGGTGAGCTGCGCTGCCTCGCGGATGGTGCGTGCCAGCAGGTCCTCACCGCCGTGCACGATCTCGGCCTCGCAGAGCTTGGTGCAGAGGGTCAGCGTTTCGGTATAGTCCGCATCCTGCCAGCCAAAGGCCGCCTCGACGAGCTGGTAGCAGCCCTGGGGCGAGTGGGAGAGGACGCAGCAGCCGGTGATGCCCAGGCAGGCTGCCGAGGCGCCGTAGAGGGCGCAGCGAAGATAGGGATCGTGGCACTTGCTCTGGTTATCCGGCTGCGGAGCGATGCGCTGGTCTGTTTTAGTCTCCATAGAGCACCTTGCGGAAGAGGGGAGAGCGCGGGCGGGCAGCGTGCTGAAGGCCCGATTGCACCAGTCGCGCCATGTTGCGGATGCCGACATAGCCGTACTGCGGGTAACCGGTCTGCGTCGTCAGGTTCATCTGGGGCACGCCCGGCTGGCGAGCGGGGCTGCCCAGGTAGAGGGCGTTGTCATAATCGGCGGCGATCATCTCCACATCGCCCTGGGTATCCGCCGAGGCGTTAAAGGTGCCGAGCGCAAAGAGCCCCTGCGTCAGGATAACCTCGGGGTCCTCACCCTGCTGCAGGAAGAACTTGATGGAGGGCAGGCGCTCCTTGACGGTGTAGGGGTGCAGGTTGATGACGACCGGGTGGGCGCCAAACTCCTTGGCCATGCGGGCCATGGAAAGGGCGCGGATGGGGCCCGGGAAATCGCTGATCTCGATGAGCGCCGTCTTGCCCTCAAAGCAGCGGCGCAGAATGCCGGTCTCGCGGGCGACGGCGGCCGTCTCGGTGCGGATAAACTCGCGCGCCTGCTTCTCGAGGCCCATGGGGATGGCCATGCCCAGGATCCATTCCTCGGTGGCGCGGAGGCCGTAGGGCTGGCCGGTGCGGGCATAGGGCAGGCCGAAGCGCTCCTCCATCAGATCGCCCAGTTTCTGGCCCCAGTCGTAGCACCACGAGGCGTTCATCTCGGCGTTGGCGGCGCGGCGGATCTCCTCGACCGTGCAGCCGCCGCAGAGGACGCCGTTGATGTGGGCGCCGACGCCGTGCACCAGGCGCTTGATCTCGTCGAGGTCCTCCGTCCATTCGGTGTAGGTGGGGCCCTCGCGCGCGCCGATGATGTTGATGACGCCCTTCATCACCTCGCGGCGGGGCTCCATGAGCTGCATGATGACTCTGAAGGCATCCTCATAGCCGCTGCGAAAATCGCCGCCGAAACCCTCGCTGCGGATGGCGAGCACCCGGGCCTCGACCTCCTCCGCCGCCATCTGGGCGACCTTTTCCACATCGTCGCCTGTTATCCCAGAGCAGCAGCAGGAGAGGATCACGATCAGCTCGGGGTTGTAGCGGTGCTGGGCTTCCTTCACTGCCTCTAAGAGCTTGCCTTCGCCGCCATAGACCACATCGGCCTCGTTTTGGGCCGTGCAACTGGTGGGTTCGAGGGGCACACCACGGTATTCGCAGCCGCGCATCTTGTAGCTGGCGCCGACCGAGTAGGTGCAGCCTTTGGGACCGTGGATGACAGGGGCCATGTGGCGGATGCCGTTGATGACCTGAAAGGCCGTCCAGAATTTGCAGGGAGGGGCGTGGGAGGCCTGCAACTTGGGGACCATCTCACCGGTCTCGACCTTGTGCACGAGCTGGCTCAAGGGGCCGTGAAAGGCAATGCGACTCTCGTCCATGAGATTCCCTCCGGGACCTGACCGTGGACAGGGCAACAGGAGCCCTTTACACCATTATAGCACGGGTTGGGAGATTGCGCATTTTGCAGGAATGGGGCTGTCAACGGATTTCTGCCACGGATTGCACGGATTGGCTGACTGCCAGAGCCGGTTAGCGGCTTGACCTATCAACACGGGCTATCGGCCCGTGTTGGCTGTTGGGATGTGCCGGCTGGGCCTGGCGGCCAACCAGCCCGCTCTCGAAATTCGTTGGCAGCAAGCGGTGGTTGAATACTGCCGGCATAAAGGTATAATGTGCCGGCAGAGCATAGAACAGGAGTGTCTGATGGAAAGCATGGTTCCCCCTTCTTTCCAGGTGATGGTCAAGCCGCGTGGGCCGATCTGCAATCTGGGGTGCGAGTACTGCTATTTCCTGCGCAAAGAAGAGCTCTACCCCGGCAGCGGCTTTCGCATGAGCGATGAGCTCCTGGAGAGCTTTACCCGCCAGTACATCGAGGCGCAGCGGGTGCCGGAGGTGACCTTTTCCTGGCAGGGCGGCGAGCCGACGCTGATGGGCCTCGACTTTTTCCGGCGCGCGGTGGCGCTGCAGGCCCAATATCGCCGGCCGGGCATGGAGATCGCCAATGCCCTGCAGACCAACGGCACACTGCTGGATGATGAGTGGTGCCGCTTTTTCCGCGAGCAGCACTTTCTGATCGGCCTGAGCCTCGATGGCCCGGAGGCGCTGCACGACCGCTTCCGCCACGACAAAGGCGGGCAGCCGACGTGGGCGCGGGTGATGGCGGGGCTGCGGCGGCTGCAGGCGCATGGCGTGGATGTCAATATTCTGGCCACGGTGAATGCCGCCAACGTGGAGCACCCTCTGGAGACCTATCACTTTCTGCGCGACGAGGCTGGCGTGCAGTTCATCCAGTTCATTCCGATTGTCGAGCGTGCAGAGGGCGGTGGGGTCACGAGTCGCTCGGTCAGTGGAGTGCAGTATGGGGCTTTTCTGAATGCGATTTTCGACGAGTGGCTGCGGCGCGATGTGGGGCAGGTCTATGTGCAGTTGTTCGACGTCACCCTCGGCCTCTGGGTGGGCGAGCCCGCCGCCCTGTGCGTGCACGCCGAGACGTGCGGCCTGGCCATGGTGTTGGAGCACAATGGCGACCTCTACGCCTGCGACCATTTCGTGGACCCGGCCTACCGGGTGGGCAACATTTTGCAGCGGCCGTTGGCCGAGCTGGTGGGGGCGGAGCAGCAGCGCCGCTTTGGGCTGGCCAAGCGCGATGCTCTGCCACGCCTCTGCCGCGAATGCGAGGTGCTGCGCCTCTGCCGCGGTGCCTGCCCCAAGGACCGGTTGGCGCACACGCCGGAGGGGGAGCCGGGCTTGAACCATCTGTGCGCGGGGTACAAGAGCTTTTTTACCCACACGGCGCCGGCGATGCAGGCCATGGCGCGGGAGCTGAGCGCGGGGCGCCCGGCTGCGAACGTGATGCTGCGCCTCAACCGCGAGGAGGCGGCCCTGGCGGAGCGCTTCCGGCGCGCCGGGCGCAACGACCCCTGCCCGTGTGGGAGCGGCAAAAAGTTCAAGCAGTGCCACGGCAGGCAGAGCGCCAGGTCCTGAGCGGGTTGCTCGCGGGCGATTGAGGCTTGCGTTTGCTTCCCCTCCTGGGTATACTCGCTGTGGCCAGGTTGCTTTGCGGTGGCGCAAACGAGGGAGGATGTGATGCGGCCACGATTGGGGGCGCACATGTCGATTGCCGGCGGCGTCGACAAGGCGGTGCAGCGCGGGGCGCAGGTGGGTTGCGAGACGGTGGCCATCTTCGTCAAGTCACCCAACCGTTGGGCGCCGCGCCGGCTATCGGCGGAGGAGATTGCCCGCTTCAAGCAGTTGGAGGCGGAGACCGGGATCTCGCCGGTTTTCGCTCACGACTCGTACCTGGTGAATGTGGGCTCGCCCAAGCCGGAGCTGTGGGAGAAATCCGTGGCGGACCTGGTGGAGGAGCTGGGCTATTGTGAGGCGCTGGGGTTGCCTTTCCTGGTGATGCACCCGGGCGCACACGATGGCGCCGGGGTAGAGCAGGGCCTGCGCAACATCATGCGCGCGCTGGACACGGTACATGAGCGCACGCCGGGCTACCGGGCACGTATCCTGCTGGAGACGACGGCGGGGCAGGGCACGGTGCTGGGTGGGCGGTTCGAGGAGCTGCAGGCGCTGCTCGCTGGGGTCAAGGCGCCGGAGCGCCTGGGGGTCTGCTTCGATACCTGCCATGTTTTTGCTGCCGGGTACGAGCTGCGTACGCGAGAGGGCTATGAGGCGACTATGCAGGCGCTCGACCGGACGGTAGGATTGGCGCGCGTGCAGGCCTTCCATCTGAACGACTCGGTGGGGGGCCTGGGCGAGCACCTGGACCGTCACGCCGAGATCGGCGCGGGGCAGCTGGGGCTCGATGCCTTCCGTTGGTTGCTGAATGATCCTCGTTGGGGCGGCCGCCCGATGGTGTTGGAGCTCGACTATGCGCCGGATATTCACGAGGTCGAGGAGAACCTGGGGCGATTGCGGGCGTTGGAAGAGATGGAAGAGAACTGAGGCAACTGGAGGAATTCACGAGGGCTTGGAACTCCCGGAGGCTCAGCGGAACTTGTCGCGGCTGAGGAGATGAAGCAGGTCGTGTGGTTGATGGCCGAGTTTCGACGAGATCCCGCGAGTATCTTGGGTGCCTTTCAGTTCCCTCAGTTCTGTTGGTTCCTTGACCAGACTGGGGCTGGATATGGATCACAAGCGTCTGCCTTTCGATACGCGGGTGTTGGGTGAAGGGCCGCAGCGGGCGGAGCGGGAACTGGCCCTTGATGTGATGGGGGCGGCGCTCGCCGCGGTGGAGCCGCAGGGTGCGGTGCGCCGGCACGTTTCGCGGCAGGGGGATGTGCTGCGCGTGGCGGGGCGCGAGTACGATCTGCGGCGTTACCGACGTGTGCTGGTGGTGGGCGCGGGCAAGGCGAGCGCAGGGATGGCCGCTGCCCTGGAGGACCTGCTGGGCGACCGGCTGACGGGCGGCATCGTGAGCGTCAAGGACGGCCACGGGGTGCCTCTGCGCCGCGTGGATATCCGCGAAGCGCGGCACCCCCTGCCCGATGAGCGGGGCGTGCGCGCGACGCAGGAGATGCTGACCCTGGTGCGGGGAGCGGGCGAGGACGATCTGGTGCTGGCCGTGCTTTCCGGCGGGGGCTCGGCGCTCTTAGTGGCGCCGGTGGAGGGTGTTACGCTGGCAGACCTGCAGACGCTGACGGATCTGCTCTTGCGCAGCGGGGCGACGATCGGCGAGCTGAACGCCGTACGCAAGCACCTTTCGCAGGTCAAGGGCGGCCAACTGGCGCGGGCGGCGGCGCCGGCGACGGTGGTGGCGCTCCTGGTTTCTGATGTGGTGGGGAGCCCGCTGGATACGATCGCTTCCGGTCCGACGGCGGCGGATGCGACGACCTTTGCCGAGGCGTGGGCGGTGCTGGAGCGCCATGATCTGGTGCAGCGTGCACCGATGGCCGCCATTCGCTATCTGCAGCAGGGGTTGCGCGGTCAGGTGCCCGAGACGCCCAAGCCCGGTGATCCGATCCTGGCGCGTGTGCAGAATGTGATCGTGGCCTCCAACGCCCTGGCGGCCGAGGCAGCTCTTGAGCGGGCGCGCGAGTTGGGCTTGCACGCGATGCTGCTCTCTACCTATATCGAGGGCGAGGCTCGGGAGGTCGGGCGCGTGTGCGCAGGCATCACTCGCGAGATGGCCCTCTCCGGGCGACCCCTTTCGCGGCCAGCGTGCCTGGTGGGCGGCGGCGAAACGACGGTGACGGTGCGTGGGCAGGGGCTCGGCGGGCGCAATCAGGAGCTGGCCCTGGGCGCGGCGCCCGGCCTGGCGGGGCTGGAGCGGGTGCTGATCGGCGCCCTGGCGACCGATGGCGGCGATGGCCCAACGGATGCGGCGGGCGCCCTGGCGGATGGGACGACAATGGCGCGGGCGAGGGAGCGGGGGCTGGACCCCTATCGCTGCCTGGCCGAGAATGATTCGTACCGTTTCTTCCAGGCTCTGGGCGATCTGTTGGTGAGCGGGCCGACGCTGACCAATGTGAATGACTTGATGTTCATGTTCGCATTGTGACGACGAGAGGGGGGGCTATGCGGCGGGCGAAGATCGTCTGTACCATTGGTCCGGCAAGCGAGTCGCCGTTGGCGCTGCGCCAGCTGATGGAAGCCGGCATGGATGTGGCGCGGCTCAACCTGTCTCACAGCGACCAGGCCTGGCACACAGAGCTGGTGGGGCGCATCCGCAGTGTGTCGGCCGAGGTGGGGCGGCCGGTAGGGATTCTGTGGGACTTGAGCGGGCCCAAGCTGCGTGTAGGCAAGATGCAGCAGGGCGGAGTCAACCTGCAGCCGGGTGAGGAGATCGTCCTGACCACCCGAGAGGTGATCGGGCACGATAAGGAGATACCTGTACAATACGCGCACCTGCCCGAGCACGTGCGGCCGGGCGAGCGCATCCTGATGGATGACGGTTTGCTCGAGGTGCAGGTGCTGGCGGCCGAGGGCGCCGACGTCCGCTGCCGGGTGATTGTGGGCGGCGTGCTCGACTCCAACAAGGGCCTGAACCTGCCCAATGCCTCGCTTGCCATCCCGGCCATTACGCCCAAGGACCGCGATGACCTCAAGTTGGGGATCAGCCTGCAAGTCGATTGGGTGGCGCTCTCGTTCGTGCGCACTGCTGACGAGGTGTATGAGCTCAAGGAGATGATCCACGAGTTTGCGCCGAATGAGCCACCCACGCCTGTGATCAGCAAGATCGAAAAGCCCGAGGCCTGGCACAACATTGATAGCCTCATCGAGGCTTCTGACGGCGTGATGGTGGCGCGCGGCGACCTGGGCATTGAGACATCGCCCGAGCAGGTGCCCATCATGCAGAAGGAGATCATCGCCAAGTGCAATGTGGCCGGGCGGCCGGTGATTACGGCCACCCAGATGCTCGAGTCGATGATCCACAACCCCCGGCCGACGCGGGCCGAGGCGAGCGATGTGGCCAATGCCGTGCTGGATGGCAGCGATGCCGTCATGCTCTCCGGCGAGACAGCGGCCGGGCTCTACCCGGCTGAAACGGTGCGCACGATGGCGCGCATCGTCGAATATGCAGAGGTGGAGACGGCGACTCTGGGGCAGGCGCGGCAGCCGCGCGGGACCATTCGCTGCTGCAGTATCGCCGAGGCCGTCAGCCACGCAGCAACGGAAACGGCCAGCGATCTGGGGGCGGCGGCGGTGATCACCCCTACCGTGTCGGGCTATACGGCGCGTATGATTGCGCGCTACCGGCCCGCTGCGCCGATTGTGGCGGTCTCGCCGAGTCCGGTGACGCTGCGGCGCCTGACCCTGGTGTGGGGCGTGTGCCCGGTGCTCTCGAGGCGCACGAACAATACCGACGAGATGACGGCCGATGCGGTGCGCGCAGGGGTGGAGCATGGCTGGGTGCAGCCGGGGCAGTTAGTTGTGATTACGGGCGGCACAGCCGGCAGCCCGCCCGGCACGACGAATATGATGACTGTGCGTGTGGTGGCTAAGCGCCAGCAGGCACCTAGTGGGAGCCAGACGAGTGGTTGAGAGCGAGAAGCATGATGTGACCCTGAACCCCGAGCGCCAGGAGGTGGCGCGACGCTATGCGCGGCAGAACCGGCAATTGCTGGTGGTGGACCTGGGGATCTCAGCGGCCCTGGTGTTGGCCTTTTTGTTGAGCGGCGCCTCACGTTTGCTGGAGGCGCTTTTGGTGGGGTGGGGGCTCAGTTCCCCCTGGATTCTGGTGGCAGCGTACATCGGCTTGGTGTTTGTGGCCTATACGCTGCTCCTCATGCCGTTGTCGTACTACAGTGGGTTTGTGCTGCCCCATCGCTATGGCTTGAGCACGCAGACGCTGAGCGGCTGGCTGACTGACGAGGCCAAATCGTTCGGCCTGGGGGTTGTGCTGGGGCTGCCTGTGGCAGAGGTCGTCTACTGGCTGCTGCGCACCTACCCCGATACCTGGTGGCTGTGGGCGAGTGCATTTCTGCTCGTGCTAAACGTCATTGTCGGTTACCTGGCGCCGGTGCTCTTGCTGCCGCTCTTCTACAAGCTGACGCCCCTCGACAATCCAGACCTGGCGGAGCGCATCCGGCGCCTGGCCGAGCGCGCCGGCGCGCGTATCGTGGGGGTCTATTCGATCGACATGAGCCGGCGCACGACGGCGGCCAATGCCATGATCATCGGCCTGGGGAACACACGGCGCATTGCGCTAGGGGATACGCTGCGTGGGGACTACTCGCCGGAAGAGGTGGAGACGATCGTGGCGCACGAGCTGGGGCACCAGGTGCACCATGACCTGGAGCTGCAGGTGATCCTGTCGGTCGTGACCCTGACGGCCAGCCTGTACCTGGCGCATCTCTTCCTGCGCTGGGGGGTAGCGCTGTTTGGCTTCCAGGGGCCGGGCGATGTAGCGGCGCTGCCTCTGGTGCTGATTGCGACCGGGCTCTTTTCCCTCGTGATCATGCCTGTCACCAACGGCTACTCGCGCTGGCGAGAGTCCATGGCCGACCGCTATGCGATCCGGGTGACGGGCAACGCAACGGCTTTTGCGCAGGCGATGGTGCGCCTGGCCAACCAGAATCTCTCCGATGCCAACCCGCCGCGTTGGGTCGTGTGGCTGCTCTACTCTCATCCGCCCATTGCCGAGCGGGTGCGGCAGGCGGAACTCACGGTTTACAGCCAGGGCTGAACGTGCTAGAATGCGTCCGGACTCGGCTCATGGGAGCTCATGGGAACTCGTGGGAACTGTTGTAAGTGACTATCTCAGTTTTCCCAACCCCTCGCGTCTCACTATTACCCAAGTAAGGAAGGGGAAGACCAATGGACAAAAAGACTATCCGCGACGTCGATGTAAAGGGCAAACGAGTTCTGGTGCGTGTGGACTTTAATGTGCCTCAGAACGAGGCGGGGCAGGTGACCGATGATACGCGTATTCGCGCAGCCCTGCCCACCATCGAGTATTTGAAGCAGCAGGGCGCTATCGTTATTCTGGCCTCGCACCTGGGGCGGCCCAAGGGCAAGTTTGTCGAGAGCATGCGCATGGCGCCAGTGGCGGCGCGGCTGTCCGAGCTCCTGGGGCAACCCGTGCGCACGGTGCCGGATGTGATCGGCCCCGAGGTCGAGGCGGCGGTCAAAGAGCTCAAGCCGGGCCAGGTGTTGCTGCTGGAGAACCTCCGCTTCTACAAGGAGGAAGAGGCGAACGACCCTGAGTTCGCCCGGAAACTGGCTGCCTTGGCCGATCTCTACGTCAACGATGCCTTTGGCACAGCGCACCGTGCTCATGCTTCGACCGAGGGCGTGGCCCACTATCTGCCGGCCGTGGCGGGCTTTTTGATGGCCAAAGAGATCGATTTCCTCTCCAAGGCGCTGGAGAACCCGGCTCGCCCGTTCGTGGCCATCCTTGGCGGGGCCAAGGTTTCCGATAAGATCGGCGTAATCAAGAATCTCCTGCCCAAGGTCGACAAGCTGCTGATCGGCGGCGGCATGGCCAACACGTTTCTCCTGGCTATGGGTTATCAGGTTGGTGACTCGTTGGTGGAGGCCGATAAGACCGATGTGGCGCGCGATCTGATGGGTTTGGGCGGCCAGAAGCTGCTCTTGCCGGTGGATGTGGTGATTGCCGATGCCTTTAGCGCCGAGGCCGAGCGCCAGGTGGCGCCCATCGATGCGGTCCCGGCAGGGTGGCGCATCATGGATATCGGCCCCGAGACGGTCAAGCGCTACACGCAGGCGCTCCAGGGTGCGCGTACCGTGGTCTGGAACGGCCCCATGGGCGTGTTCGAGTTTGCGCCCTTTGCTGCGGGCACCATCGCCGTTGCCCATGCTGTGGCCGACCTGCCTCAAGCGACGACGATCGTGGGCGGCGGCGATTCTGTGGCGGCCATCGAGGCGGCAGGCGTGACCGAGAAGATCAGCCACATTTCGACCGGCGGTGGCGCCTCGCTGGAATTTCTCGAAGGGCGAGAGTTGCCTGGCGTGGCTGCATTGCAGAACAGTTAGGACAATTGGGCTTGCAGTGTGCACATCGATGCGCCGGGGTACGGTGCGCGCTGATGTGCACACTACAGGCTGGAACGGTGGGAGTGTAGGTATGGGCATGAAGCGCATCGGCGTGTTGACCAGCGGGAGCGATGGACCAGGCTTTAACCCTTGCCTGCGGGCGGTTGTGCGCATGGCAGAGGACATGGGGTTGCAGGTTACCGGCATCAGGCATGGGTTCCAGGGCCTGGTCAATGGCGAGATGGTCGAGCTCGACAGCCGGGCGGTCAGCGGGATCATCAGCAAGGGGGGGACGATTCTGGGGACGCTGCCCTCCAAAGAGTTCATGGAGCGCATGGGCCAGCTGCAGGCCCTGCGGCACCTCAATGAGGCTGATATCGAGGGGCTGATTGTGATCGGCGGCGACGGCAGTATGCGCGGCGCCCATCAACTGCAAATGGACGGATTCCCGGTGATCGGCGTTCCGGGCACAGTGGAGAACGATCTTCTGGGTACGGACGATTCCATTGGTGTCGATACGGCACTGAACACAGCGCTTGATGCTATCGACAAGATCAAGGATACTGCCAGCTCGCACCAGCGGGCTTTTCTCGTCGAGGTCATGGGGCGGGGGTCAGGGTACCTGGCGCTCATGGCCGGCATCGCCGGCGGCGCCGAGATGGTCTGCATCCCCGGTGTGCCGTTCGAGCTCGATGACGTTGAGGAGACGGTCACCCAGGCCTATGTGCGCGGCAAGTCGCACTGCATCCTGGTAATGGCCGAAGGCGCGGAATGCCATATCGGCACGATTGCCGAGTTTCTCGATCGGCGCTTTGAGGAGGGGCTCTCAGGCTTCAAGGTCGAGGTGACCATTCTGGGGCAAATCCAGCGTGGGGGCTCCCCTTCGGCTTACGACCGCGTGCTGGCGACGCGCCTGGGCGCGGCAGCGGTGCAACGGCTGGTGGAAGGCCACCAGGGCGAGATGATGGGATTGCGGGGCAACGACATCGTGGCGACGCCCCTGGCCGATGTGGTGACGGGGTGCAAACCGCTGAGCCCGCGGATGCTGCAACTGGCGAGCATCCTGGCCAGATAGCCCGATTATCGCCGACAGGCAGCCCTGACGGGTTTGCCAAACCTGCCAGGTCTGGCGGATACTGATGAGGACGACGAGGAGACTATGGTAGAGCAGTCATTGCTGCAGGGATTGGTCGTCAAGAATACGACCAAAATCGTGATGCTGGTCATGGATGGCCTGGGGGGGCTCCCCATGCAGCCGGATGGGCTGACGGAGCTGGAGACGGCGCGCACTCCCAACATGGATGCGTTGGCGGCCAGCGGCCAATGTGGCCTGCACGAGCCGATTGGGCCGGGGATTACGCCGGGTAGCGGCCCATCGCACCTGGCGCTCTTTGGCTATGATCCGGTCGAATGCGAGATCGGCCGTGGCGTGCTGGAAGCGGTGGGCATCGACTTCCCGCTCACGCCCCAGGACATGGCTGCGCGCGGCAATTTCTGCACGATAGATGCCCAGGGCAATATCACCGACCGCCGTGCCGGGCGTATCCCTACTGAGGTTTGCCAAAGGCTGTCGGCCAAGCTGCAGGCTGAGGTCAAGATCCCTGGCGTGCAGGTCTTTGTGGAGCCGGTGAAGGAGCACCGCTTTGTATTGGTGCTGCGGGCGGCGGACCTGGACCCGGCGCTGAGCGAGACGGACCCGCAGATGTTGGGCGTGCCGCCCCTGCCCGTCAAGCCTCTGGAGCCGGCCGCGGAGCGCACGGCGGAATTGGTCAATGAGTTCATTGCTCAGGCCCGGCGCATCTTGGCCAATGAGCACCCTGCAAACATGGTGCTTTTGCGCGGCTTTGCCAAGCATCCCACGCTCTCGAGCATGACCGAGCGCTATGGGGTCAAGGCCGCCGCCATCGCGGCCTACCCGATGTATCGAGGGTTGGCCAAATTGGTGGGGATGACGGGGCTGCCGAGCGGAAACACCGTTGCCGACGAGTTCACAGCGCTGGAGCAGAATTGGGCCGATTACGATTTCTTCTATCTGCATGTGAAAAAGACCGACAGCTATGGTGAGGATGGCGATTTCAACCACAAGGTGTCGATCATCGAAGAGGTTGACCAGTTGCTGCCGCGCCTCATGGCGCTCAAACCAGATGTGGTGGTCATCACAGGCGATCATTCCACGCCGGCCCTGCTCAAGTCACATAGTTGGCACCCGGTGCCGCTGTTGCTCCACTCGGCCGTGTGCCGGCCGGACCGGACCAAGACCTTTGGTGAACGGGCCTGTACGGAAGGCAGCCTGGGGGTCTTCCCGGCGGTGAATATCATGCCTCTGGCGCTGGCAAACGCTCTGAGGTTGACCAAGTTCGGCGCCTGACCCTGCAGTTTGAGGTGGCTCATGCATCAGCGACTGACCAATCGCCAGGTGGCGGAGATGCTCCAGCAGATTGCCGACATGCTGGAGATCAAGGGCGAGGTGGTCTACAAGAGCCTGGCCTACCGGCGGGCCGCGCAGAGCATTCTCGACTTGGGCCGCGACATCAACGAGGTCCATGCCGAAGGGGGTTTGCGCAGCATCCCGGGGGTGGGCGAAGCGCTGGGCAAAAAGCTCGATGAGCTTCTGAGCACGGGTCACCTGCAATACTTTGAAGAACTACAGGAAGAGGTTCCTCCGGGGGTGGTGAGCTTGCTCGCCATCCCCGAAGTGGGGCCCAAGACGGCCAAGCTGCTCTGGCAACGCTTGGGCGCCATGAGCGTGGCCGACGTAGAGCAGGCGGCGCAGGCGGGCAAGCTGCGTGAGCTGCCCGGGTTGGGCGCCAAGACTGAGCAGCGCATCCTGGAAGGGATTCGCTCACTGAACCGGCGTAGCTCAAGGGTGCTTCTGGGGCTGGCCTGGCCGGTGGCGGAAGAGCTGCTGGAGCAACTGCAGGCGCTGCCTGGGGTGCAGGCAGCTTCGGCGGCGGGAAGCCTGCGCCGTATGAAAGAGACCGTGGGAGATCTGGACCTGCTGGCTGCGGCGACGGATGGCGAAGCCGTGACGGCGGCGTTTGCGCGTTTTCCGCAGGTCGCTGAGGTGATGCTGCAGGGCCCGACCAAGGCGACGGTCATCCTGCAGGACGGACTGCAGGCGGACCTGCGGGTGTTGCCCCGCGAGCGTTGGGGCTCGTTGTTGCAGCACTTTACCGGCAGCAAGGAGCATAATGTCGCTCTGCGCGCTCTGGCTCTGGAAAAGGGGCTGAGCCTGAGCGAGTACGGCTTCAAGCGGGGTCAGGAAGAGATCCTCTGCCCCGAAGAAAAGGATGTCTACCGGCTGTTGGGGCTGGAGTGGATCCCGCCGGAACTGCGCGAGGACCGGGGTGAGATCGCTGCGGCCGCTGAGGGGCGCTTGCCGGCGCTGGTGACGATCGATGATATCATGGGCGACCTGCACGCGCACACCGATTGGAGCGATGGCGTGGCCCCTCTGGAGGACATGGCGGCGGCGGCCCGTGAGCTCGGCTATGAGTATCTCGCCATCACCGATCACACCCACTCCCTGGCCGTGGCGAACGGCCTGACGGTGGAGCGCCTGCGTGAGCAGCGCAAGCTGATTGACCATTTCAATGCGTACCATGCCGGGATCAAGCTGCTGCAGGGTTGCGAACTGGAAATCTGCGGCGATGGCAGCCTCGATTTTCCCGATGAGGTGCTGGCCGGCCTGGATGTGGTGGTGGCTTCGGTGCATACCGGGCTGCGCCAGGAGCGGGCGCGGATGACCGAGCGGGTGCTGCGCGCGGTGCGCAATCCCCACGTAGATGTGATCGGGCACCTGACCGGGCGCAACCTCGGGGGCCGAGAGCCCAGTAACGTGGATGTGGAGGCGGTTCTGCAAGAGGCGGCGCGCACAGGGACGGCTATCGAGATCAACGGCGCCCCCAACCGGCTGGATCTGAACGATGTGCATACCAAGCGGGCTGTGGAGTTGGGGGTGACCCTGTGCATCGGCAGTGATGCGCACAGTGTGATGAGCTTGCATGCCATGCGCTACGGCCTGGCGACCGCTCGCCGGGGTTGGGCGAGTGCGAAAAATGTGCTGAATACACGGTCATATGCGGAGCTGATGAAGTGGCTTCGTGGTAGGAAATGAGGGAACGGCGGGAGCTGAAGGGGGCCATGAGTAGCCCCTGCGCTCCAGGGAGTGGTTGTGCTGCCCATGAGGCGGGGCACTGGATGTATTTCCAACTCCCAATTCTGGTTCCTTTGGTTCTTTCGGGCACAGCGCTGTTGTAGATTTGAGCGGGATTGTCTCGTTAATCACGGAGGTAAACGTCGTGGCGAGCAGGAGAGGCGGCCGTTCCCGGCCGCAGGGCGATCAAGAGGGCAGCATCCTGGAGGGGAGCTGGCTGTGGATTGCGTTGCCGGTGGGGGTGTTGGCCCTGATTGCAGCCCTCTGGTACCTGGTGATTGCCCCGGGCGCCGAGCCGGCCCCGCCGCCAACGGCAACCCCTGGACCTGGGGCAGCGGTGGAGGCAACGCTCACCCCCTTGCCGCCCATGAATGTGTCAACGGCGGTCCCTGCTTCTGCCGAGTCGACAGCAGCTGCGATGAGCGCACCGACCGCCGCGGCCCGGCCGGCAACCGTACAGGTGGGCGCACGAGTGCAGGTGACCGGCACCAATGGGGCTGGCCTGCGCCTCCGCCAGTCGCCCAGCACCGACAGTGTAACCCTGCAGTTCGCTTCCGACGGCGCCCAATTCGTCGTCGTTGACGGGCCACAGCAGGCGGACGATATCACCTGGTGGAAAATCGACGACCAGAATGGGCTGGTAGGCTGGGCGTCGGGCGATTATCTCAAGGTCGTGCCCTGAGTTTGTTATGGGGCGGCTGCCAACGAATTTCTACCATGGATTGGACGGATTAGGCCCGCACTATGCTCAAGCCAGTTGCTCTACCGGCGCCTGGCAGCCAGGCATCTGCCAGGGCAGGATCGCAGCAATGGCACGCAACCAATCGGTGTAATCCGCGTTGGAAATCCGTTGACAGCCCCCGTTCGATATGAGGACTGCGCAGAATATGGAGCAAGAACGCTCACGCCTGGAAGAGCTCCGGCAGCAGATCCGCTATCATGAATATCGTTACTATGTCCTTGATAGCCCCGAGATTCCGGATACGGCCTATGATGCGCTCGTACGAGAACTCTCGGAGATCGAGGCGCGGCACCCAGAGTGGATCACGCCCGATTCTCCGACACAGCGGGTAGGCGGTGAGCCGCAGACAGGCTTTCTGCGGGTGCGTCACCCACGGCCAATCCTGAGCCTGGCCAGCGTGACCAACAACAAGGACCTGCAGGCCTGGCTGGAACGGGTCAAGCGCCTGGCCCCCGGTGCCCCGCTGGATTTTGTGGTTGAGCCTAAGATCGATGGCCTGACAGTGGTCTTGACCTATGTGTATGGCCAGTTGGTGCTCGGTGCAACCCGAGGCGATGGTGAAGTGGGGGAGGATATCACCGCGAACCTGCGCACGGTGCGCGATGTGCCGCTGGCGATTCCGGTGCACGCCGCGGCGGATACACCGCCAGTGCCGGCGAGGGTTGTGGTGCGCGGTGAGGCCTATATGCCCGTTGAGCGTTTCCGCGCGCTCAATCAGCAGTTGATCGAGAGTGGAGAGCGCCCCTTTGCCAACCCGCGCAATGCGGCGGCCGGCTCATTGCGCCAGCTCGATCCGCGCGTGACGGCTGGGCGCCCGCTGCGCATTTTCACCTACTCCCTCATCGACGGCGATGATGTGCCCACTCAATGGGATGTGCTGCGCCGCCTGCGCGATTGGGGGTTCCCCACCACACCTGACGCGCGCCATTTCGAGCGTTTTGAGGACGTGGTGGAGTTTGTGCAGGCCTGGATGGCCCGGCGCGAGAACCTGCCCTATGAAGCTGATGGCATGGTCATCAAGATCAATAACCTGGCGTTGCAGCGCGAGTTGGGCGTGGTTGGCAAGGACCCGCGCGCCATGGTGGCTGTCAAGTTCGAGGCTCGAGAGGCAGCGACGCGCCTGCTGGACGTGGAGCTGCAGGTGGGCAGCAACGGCACGCTGACGCCCGTGGCGGTGCTGGAGCCAGTGCAGATCGGCGGCGTGCGGGTGGAGCGGGCGACGTTGCACAACTTTCAGGATGTCGCACGCAAGGATATCCGCATCGGGGATATGGTCATTGTGCGGCGAGCCGGCGATGTGATCCCCTATGTTGCGGGGCCAGTGCTTTCGCTGCGCACAGGGAGCGAGCGGGCCATCCGGCCGCCTGCCCAGTGCCCGGTGTGTGGGGGGCCGGTTATGCAGCGCCCTGACGAGGTGGCCGTTTACTGTGTGAACCTGAGCTGCCCCGCCATCCTGGTGCGGCGCCTGGAAGATTTCGCCAGCCGGGGAGCTATGGATATCGAGGGCCTGGGCAGTCGTGTGGCCCAGCAGCTAGTCGACGCCTCCCTCGTGCATGACCTGGCCGACATCTACTATGTGCGGGCGGAGGATCTCCTCAAGCTGGAGGGTTTTGCGCAAAAACGCGCTGAGAACCTGTTGAGCGCCATTGAGGCCTCCAAGGCGCAGCCGCTCTGGCGCGTGCTGGTGGGGCTGGGCATCCGCCATGTGGGCGCGGTGGCCGCCCAGGCGCTGGAATCTCACTTTGGTTCTATCCAAAAGATCATGCAGGCGACCGAAGAGGAGCTGCAGGGCATCGAGGGTATCGGCCCGACGATAGCTTCCAGCGTGGTCGAGTTCTTTGCCGAGCCGCGCAACCGCGAGGTCGTCGAAAAGATGCTCCGCGCTGGGGTGCGTATGCAGCCGGAGCGAGGCGTTGCCGCGGCGCGTACCCTGGAGGGGCTGACTTTTGTGGTGACGGGCACGCTGCCTGGCATGACCCGCGAGGAGGCGACGGCCTTTATCGAGGCGCATGGCGGCAAGGTGACCGACTCCGTCTCGCGCCATACCAGCTATCTGGTCATCGGCGAGGCGCCGGGCGGCAGCAAGACGCGCCGGGCGCAGGAATTGGGCACGCCGACCCTGGATGAGGCGGGCCTGCGACGATTGGCTGAAGGTTGATGCGGAAAGCGTTCCATCATTCCGAATATCCTATGACGCCTGACGCTATATGGGCGCTTCCTGGCGCTCTTGTCGTAGTAGCGGGCTTTAGCCGCTCAAGCCGGTTTGGTCAGGCCTGTCGCCGGGAGCAGCGTCACTCCTCAACGCTTTGTATACTCGAGCCGATTGGGCGGCTGAAGCCCGCTACTACAAAAGCCTTCGAGGCGGTGTCGTGTGCGGTGAGAATTCTCTCTGGTAGGGCATGAGGGACTGAGCTGATATGCAGCAAACTGTGCAGCCCCGCTGCACCAGCGTGGAAGCGGTGGCGGCCGCGCTGCGCCGCGACCCGGCGTTGCTGCGCGGGCTGGTGGCCTGGCACCGCGTGCCCGAGCGGCCGGCAGAGTACGGTGACTGGCCTGCCGAGATGGAGCCCCGGATTGTGGCGGCCCTGGCGCGCCGGGGCATTGTGCGGCCCTATAGCCATCAGGCGCAGGCCATTGGCGCTGCGCTGGCTGGGCGGAATGTTGTAATCGTCTCTGGCACCGCCTCGGGCAAGACCTTGTGCTACAACGCCCCCGTGCTCACCACGCTCCTGCGCGACCCGGCGGCGCGAGCTCTTTACCTCTTTCCGACCAAAGCGCTGACCCAGGACCAGGCGAGCGCCCTGAAGGACCTGATCGCATCGCTACCGGCGGATCTGCCCGTGCACACCTATGACGGTGATACTGAGAAAAGCGCGCGCCCGCTGGTGCGTAAGCAAGCCCGCGTTATGCTGACTAACCCCGATATGCTGCATGCCGGCATTTTGCCTCACCATACCAAGTGGGCAGCCTTTTTCCGGGGCTTGCGCTATGTGGTCATCGATGAGCTGCATATGTACCGCGGCGTTTTCGGCAGCCACGTGGCCAACTTGCTGCGCCGCCTGCAGCGCGTGTGCCGCTTCTACGGCGCCAATCCCTGTTTCATCTGCTGCTCGGCCACCATCGCCAACCCGGGAGAGTTGGCCCAGGCTCTCCTGGGGCAGCCCGTCACCGTGGTGGATCGCGACGGCGCCCCGATGGGCGAGCGCAACCTGCTCTTCTACAACCCGCCCGTGGTCGATGCCCGGCTCGGCATTCGCCGCAGTTCGGTGCTGGTGGGGCGGACCCTGGCCGCGCGCCTCATCGGCTGTGGGGCGCAGACGATCGTCTTTGCCCGCACCCGGCAGACGGCCGAAGTGCTGTTGACCTACCTGCAGGCCGATGCCCGCAATCAAGGCTGGAAGGAACACACCGTGCGGGGCTACCGCGGTGGCTACCTGCCCAATGAACGCCGGCAGGTGGAGCTGGGCCTGCGCCAGGGGAGCGTGCGTGGCGTGGTGGCTACCAATGCCCTGGAGCTGGGCGTCGATATCGGCGACCTCTCGGCAGTGGTGATGGTGGGCTACCCGGGCACTGTGGCCAGCACCTGGCAGCAGATCGGCCGGGCGGGCCGGCGGCAAGGGGCGTCGCTGGCCATCCTCATCGCGGGCGGGGATCCCCTGGATCAGTACATCGTGACCCGGCCACAGTACTTTCTGAGCCGTTCGCCAGAGCATGCCTATATCAACGCGGATAACCCCCTGGTGCTCTTCGGGCACCTGGCCTGTGCGGCTTTTGAGCTGCCTTTCGCCGAGGGTGAGACTTTTGGCGACCTGGATGTATCCGCCCACCTGGAGCTTTTGGCACAGGAGGGCCTGTTGCACCGGGCGGAGGGCGTGAGCTACTGGGTGGGCGAGCAGTATCCGGCGGAGGGCGTATCGCTGCGCACCATGGGCCCCGATTCGTTCCTGATCGTGGAAGAGGAGAGCGGCCGCACGATCGGCCAGATTGAGCGCTTTGCAGCGCCGGCATTCATCCACGAGGGGGCCATTTACCTGCATGAGGGGCAGCAGTACGAGGTGACCAGGCTCGATTGGGAGGCGCGCCGGGCGACGGTGCGGCCCGTCCACATGGAGTACTATACCGACGCTTCAAGTTCTGTACGGGTGGAGGTCACTGCGGAGCGTGCTCAGGAGTGCGAGGGCGGCATTGGCAAGGGGCGGGGCAGCGTGCAGGTGACCAGCCTGACCAGCATCTACAAGAAGGTGCGCTTTTACACCCACGAGAACCTGGGCTGGGGCAAGATCGATCTGCCCGAGCAGGAAATGGATACTGAGGCCTGCTGGCTGTGGTTTCCGCCCGAGGTGGCGGCGCGGCTGGTGGCGGAGGGCTCGCTCAGCCCAGAGGCGCGGTTTGACCGTGGCCCCAACTGGCAGGAAATGCGCCGGTTGGCCCGGGAGCGCGACGGCTATCGCTGCCGCCATTGCCATGCGCCCGAGCGGGAGGACCGCGAGCACGATGTGCATCACCTGCGCCCCTTCCGTGAGTTTGGCTACGTGCCGGGCGAGAACGATAATTACCTGGCGGCCAACCAGCTCAGCAACCTGGTGACCCTCTGCCGGGCCTGTCACTGGCGAGCTGACGGCATGCAGGCTGTGGGGGGGAGCCTGGCGGGCCTGGCTACGGCAATGGTCAATGTGGCGCCACTCTTTCTCATGTGTGACCCACGCGATATCGGCATGGTGGCGGAGATGCGCTCCAGCCATACCGGGGCGCCCACGATCACTATCTACGATACGGCGCCTGGGGGCACGGGCTTGAGCGAGCAGCTCTACGGCCTGCTGCCCACGGTGCTGCGCGCCGCCGGAGAGTTGGTCGCCGGTTGCGACTGTGAAGCGGGCTGCCCGGCCTGCATCGGCCCGATTCTCGAGTCGGGCAAGAACACCAAACAGCATGTGCTGCGCCTGGTGGCGGCTGCTCTGGGTGACGTTCCGCCGGAAGGCCCGGAGCTGAAAGCGGCTCTGCCAGTGTGAGGTGCGTTGTGTAACGCTCCGGGCTGAGAGTCAGTGCCTTGATATGAGTGCCTTGATGTGAGTATCTGGAAAAGGTCGACAGACATTGAGCGAGATCGACGAACTGCGCAAGCGCCTGGAGCGGCTCGGGGTGCGGCTCGGTGTGCAGGGACTGCGGCCCCAGCCGCCGCAAGCTCCCGCGGTGGCGCCGGCCCCTGCCCCCCCACGCGATGCGCTCGAAGACTGGGTATCAGGCCGGGTGGTGGAGACAGAGGTGGGGCGCTGCTTTCTCTCTGAGACGCACTATCCCCATCAGCACGTGCACGGCGATACGCCGTTAGGGGCGCTCTTGGCGCAGGAGCCTGCGGCGCTGGCAGGGCTGGGGGGCGGCGCGGGCGCAGGGCCGGCCGACTTTTCGCAGCTCGTGTTCCTGGATACCGAGACGACCGGCCTGGCGGGCGGGACAGGCACCTACGCCTTTCTGGTGGGGCTGGGTACCTATGAGGGCGACGAGTTTGTCGTCCGGCAGTACTTTATGCGCGATATACCAGAGGAGCGGGCAGTGTTGGCCCTGACGCGACAGGTGTTGGAGCCGCGGCAGGGTCTGGTGACGTTCAATGGGCGCGCCTTTGACTGGCCCCTGCTGGAGGCCCGTTTCGCCATGAACCGGCAGCCGCCGCCAGCCATGGGCGGCTGGCACCTGGACCTGCTCATGCCGGCCCGGCGGCTTTGGCGTCAGCGGCTCACGTCGTGCGCACTCTCTTCCCTGGAGACACAGGTGCTGGGGCTCGCACGCAGCGAGGACGATGTGCCCGGTTGGGCCATCCCGGGCCTCTACCGGGACTATTTGGCCTGGGGGCGGGCTGGGCCGCTGCGGCGGGTCTTTTACCACAATGCCCACGATATTCTGAGCATGGCCACCCTGGCGGATCATCTGTGCCGCTCAGTGCGCGAGCCGCTGGCTGCGCTGCAGCACGGTGAGGACTTGTACAGCCTGGGGCGGCATTACGAAGCACAGGGCGACGAGCAGGGTGCTGCGAATCTCTACCGGCACAGCCTGCGCTGCCAGCTGCCGCCGGCCGTGCGGCACGAGGTCATGCATCGCCTGTCGCAGATTCATCGCCGGGCGGGGGCGCAGGAGGAGGCCCTGAGTCTGTGGCACTCGTTGGCGGAAAAGGGCGATTTCCAGGCCTGCATCGAGTTGGCCAAGCACTATGAGCACCATGCCAGGGACCTGGCACAGGCGCGGCGGATGACGCTGCTGGCCCTATCGGCGCTGCAGAGGCTGCGCTATCCGGACCGCCGCAAGCTGGCCGAAGTGGAGCACAGGCTACAGCGGCTTGAGGGCAAGATGTCACAGCAGGGCCATCAGGCGAGTGTTGGAGCGGATTGCGCGGATTAGGTCATTTGCTCACGGCGCAGGCCTGTTGTGGCTGACGTGGTTGCTGCACTGGAAGGGTGAGGCTCCTGCCGGGTGGATCGCGGGATCTAGCGGGACCTTGTCAGCGCTCAGAACCTTGGCCTGCACATGTAGCGCCGGCGGCCCGCGCTGGGCCTGGCCGCCTGGCAGGCGGCGCTCCTTTTGGCGGCCAAGTTTCTCGCGGGCCGCTTGTTGCGATAGGGCTACCCCGCTCAGGAGGATCTTCGCCCTCCCAATGCCCCTTGTTGAGAATGCGCGTAACGGTGAATGGCGGGGTTATGGCTCTCGCTCTTCTTCACGTCTGGAGGTGCGCTCAACCAGGTACCACAGGCGCTCCTGCAGGGGCGCACGATAGCGGTAGATGATCCCTGCTGCCGCAGCGACGGCGATGCCGATGATGGCCCATTGAGTGGCCGTCAGGGCGCCTGCGCGCGAGCCGATCAGCGACGAGATAAAGATCCCCGGCAGGCGGCCAAAGAGCACGGCCAGCATGATGCTGCGCAGGGGGATATCGGTGAGGCCGGCGACCAGGGTGATGGTATCGCCTGGCAAGAAGGGCAGGATGTAGATCAACAGAATTACCGGCAGGCCCAGGCGGCCGGTGAGGCGATCGATGCGCGCGAGCGCTCTGCGGTCGCACAGGCGCTCTACGGCCGCACGGCCGAAACGGCGGGCGATGAAGAGCGAGAGGGCGTTCCCACACACGACGCCGATCATGTTGTAGAGCGTGCCCAGCCAGGGGCCGAAGAGGAAGCCGCTGGCCATGCCCACGAGCTGCCCGGGCACGGGGGCAAGGACAATCTGTAGCACCTGCAGTGCGACAATGGCGAGCGGGCCGGCGGGACCCAGGCTGTGGACCAGCGCCTCGAGCCGGTCGCGGTGAAAATAGAGCCCCAGCACCGGCTCGCGCCAGGCAGTTAACAGGAGTGTTGCCAGCACTCCCATGCCTACCACGACGGCCACGATGCCCAACCAGCGGTGGGCCTGGCGCGGGGCAGGTGCGCTCATGACTGTATTCCTCCGTCGGCCAGGGGCAAGGCCTGCCAGATGCGGTAACGGTCCAGGGGGACGAATCCCTCGCCCCGGAGCACTGCACGCAACATCCGATCCCCTTGGGGGGCCAGGCATCCCACCTCGTCGAGGTCCCGCTCTTTGGCCAATTCGACCGCTGCAGCGGCCAACACCTTGCTCGCGGCCCGCTCTCGCGGCCGGTACAGCAGGGGTTCTAGCCAGAGGCCCGCATAGAACAGGGTGTACACCTGAATGAGCTCCACAGCCGCCACAACGTCGCCCTCCCGCCATCCGGCTGGTGGCTTCCCGCACGGGTTCTGATGGGCGCCCGATGCTGGCGAGGGGCTGAGTTGCAGCCCATCAGAACCCGTGCGGGAAGCCACCAGCACTGTCAGGCCCGCCTCGCGAGAGGCGGCGTACAGAGAGGGTCCGGTGGGCTGCGCAGGCGCGGCAGCCAGCAGCGCGGCGAGTTGAGCAGCCTCCTCAGGGCCGGCCAGGGGAGCGACCCGCCCGCACCAGGCGGGCAGTGGGCGGGGCACCGTGCCGAGGATGCGGTAGATGAACAGGTCATAGAGGCTGACGGATGGAGTAAAGCCGGCGCGCGCAAAAGCACGTTCCGAGGCCGAGTTTTCGGGGCGAACGGCCCCGCGCAGGCCTATTGTACCTGCTGACTGTGCATCGCGGCGCAGGGCCCTGAGCAGCGCTGTAGCGATGCCCTGTCTTTGCCAGGCAGGGTGTACGGCCAGCAGATCGGCTTCCATCAAGGGGCCCGCCAGGTGCGAGGTGCGCAAACCGCAAACAAAACCGACGATCTGTCCGCCGGCTTCTGCCACCCAGGCCCGCTGCTCGGGGCGCTGCAGGCGAGCCTGCACCTCTTCGGGAGTGAACGGGCACTCGCCCCAAGTCGCCCGCTCCACGGCCAGGAGGCCCTCGGCATCGGCGAGCGTGCCGGCAAAGCGGCGGATGGACCAGGCGCCGGGTTGTGATTTCATATTGCCAGCCTCCGTAATCATGCCGTAGGCGCGCCGCAACGAGCACGCGGGGCCGAGTCTACCATTACATGCGGCAATGGTCAACAGAAGCCCATCATAGCAAATCAGCTAAACTCGCCTTGACACTCAGTGGCTATCTGCCTATAATAGATCTGCGATGGCCGATAGGCCGCGGGGAAGTGTCGGAATGGGCAGACGAGCGTGACTTAGGATCACGTGGAGTAATCCGTGAGAGTTCAAATCTCTCCTTCCCCACAGGTGTCGGTGTCGCGAGCACCGGCGCATTGAGGGGCGCAACGAGCGGAAGTGGCTCAGCGGTAGAGCATCTCCTTGCCAAGGAGAGGGTCGCGGGTTCAAATCCCGTCTTCCGCTCCTCAAGATCCAAAACTGGGCTGGTTCTCCGGAACCAGCTTTTGCTATGTCTGTGCGCTGTGCAGGGCATCGGCCTTTACAGGCCGTTCATTTGTGCTATAATGCCGCCCGAAAGGAGTTTACTGACCTTGGATATCACCACAGAGACGGTTGCCCCGCGCGAGGTAGAGTTCACCTTCCGCCCCGACACTACGGAGGTTGAGGAGGCGAGGCACAAAGCTGCACGGCAGCTTGCCCGGCGGGTGCGTATTCCGGGCTTTCGCCCCGGCAAAGCGCCCTATGTGCTTGTGGAGCGCACGGTGGGCAAAGAAGCGCTGACCGAAGAGGCGGCTGAGATCCTGGCTCCAGAGGCTTATGAGAAAGCGATCGAAGACGGCCACTATGTGCCATACGACCGGCCCGTCCTGCGGGTGGCGCAGCAGGAGCCGCTGGAGATGAAGGTCCGTGTGGCTCTGGCGCCCGTGGTCGAGTTGGGCGATTATTGCGCGATGAAGGTCGAGCCCGAGCCCGTGCCGCAGGTCACCCCCGAGCAGGAAGAGCAGGCGCTCAACCAACTGCGCGAGGCGCACGGCACCTGGGTGCCTGTAGAGCGCGCCGCCCAGATGGGCGACCAGGCTACCATGGACATTCTTGGCGTTTCCGATAGTGAGACAATCTATGATGACCATGGTGCGCAGATTGTCCTGACCGATGCGCTGACACCTGCCGGGTTCGCCGAGGCTGTAGTCGGCATGACGCCGGGTGAGAAGCGCGAGTTCGATCTGACCTACCCCGAGACGACCGCTCAGGAGCAGCTTGCCGGCAAGACGGTCAAGTTCACAGTGACGCTTTCGGAGCTGAAAGAGCGCAAGCTGCCGGAGCTGGATGACGAGTTTGCCAAGTCGGTGGGCGATTACGAGTCACTGGATGCGCTCAAGGCGCGCCTGCATGAGACTCTGCAGGCCCAGCTGGATGCCGAAGCCCGCGACAAGCTGGCCATGCGCGTGCTCGATGACGTTGTGGCGCAGAGCAAGGTCGAGTATCCCAATGCCGCGGTCGAGCACGAGATTGACGATCTGATCGCACAGCGCGAAAGCCGCCTGCGCCAGCAGGGCTTTACGCTGGAAGCCTTTCTGCGGGCTACACACAAATCGCTGATCCAGTTGCGCGATGAGCTGCGGCCGGAGGCTGAAGAGTCGCTGCGCCGCACCCTTGTGCTACGCGAGATCGCCAAGAAGGAAAAGATCCAGGTTTCCCCCGAGGAGCTGACTGGCGAGGTGAATCGGGTGGCTCAGGGCTTTGGCGAGCAGGCCGATGCCGCGCGTGCGGCGTTGATGCAGCAGGCGCCTCTGCAGAACCTGCTGAGTGATCTCTATTTGCGCAAGGCCTTGACCCAGCTGGTCGATATCGTGACCGGCAAGGTCCAGGGCGCCTGTGCAGAAGGTGAGGCCCCAGCTGTGGCCGAGCAAGCCCCGGCGGCAGAGGCCCCGGCAGCCGAAACCCCGGCCGCCGAAGAGCCTCCCGCTGAGCAGCCGCCCCAGGTATGACACTGCGGGGCATCCCGCAGAGGGGTACGCGGCGAGTTGCCGGCTCGCCGCTACGTGAAGTGCAGTAGGAGGATAGGGATGAATGCTTTGATCCCTATGGTGATCGAGACCACGGGCCGCGGTGAGCGTGCCTATGACATCTATTCGCTGCTTCTGAAGGAGCGAATCATCTTTCTAGGTACGGCGATCGATGACAACATCGCCAACCTGATTGTGGCCCAGTTGCTGTACCTGGACCGCGAGGATCCCGACAAGGAAGTCTCGCTGTATATCCACAGCCCGGGTGGAGTCATCTACTCAGGTCTGGCGATCTATGATACGATGCAGAGCATGCATGCGCCGGTTTCGACGATTGCGGTGGGGGCTACCGCCAGCATGGCGACCATTCTGCTGGCCGCCGGCACCCGTGGCCGACGCTTTGCTCTGCCCAATGCGACGGTGCACATGCACCCTGCAGGTGGCGGCGTGCAGGGCTACGCACCCGACGTCGAGATCCAGGCGCGGGAACTGCTGCGCATGCAGACCAAGATCCAGGAGATCCTGTCGAGCCACACCGGGCAGACCCGGGAGCGCATTGCACAGGACTTTGACCGCGACTATTATATGGATGCCGAAGGGGCGCGCGAGTATGGCATCGTGGATGAAGTCATCACTCCGCGCAACAAACCGACGGCAGACAAGGGTTCCTGAGGGGCAGGGGGATCGTGATGCAGGGTTGCTCATTCTGCGGACGCCCGCAAGAGCAGGTGAACCGGCTCATCGCGGGTCCCGGCTCGGTGTACATCTGCGATCAGTGTGTTGAGCTGTGCAAAGAGATCCTCGATGAGGAACAGGTGACGCCTGCCGTGCAAGAGTTTACCACGCAGGCCCTGCGCCCCCCGCACGAGATCTACCAGGGTCTCGATGAGTATGTGATCGCCCAGGAACGGGCCAAGAAGGTGCTCTCGGTGGCGGTGTACAACCACTACAAGAGGACTGTGTCGGGCTCGGCCATGGACGATGTGGAGCTCCAGAAGAGCAACATCCTGTTGCTGGGGCCCACGGGCTGCGGCAAGACATTGCTGGCGCAGACATTGGCCAAGATCCTCGATGTGCCTTTTTCCATCGCCGACGCAACCTCGCTGACCGAGGCCGGCTATGTCGGTGAGGACGTGGAGAATATCCTGTTGCGGTTGATCCAGGCGGCGGACTATAACCTTCCGCGGGCCGAACGCGGGATTGTCTACATCGACGAGATAGACAAGATCGCGCGCAAGAGCGGAGACAACCCCTCCATCACCCGCGACGTGTCGGGAGAAGGGGTGCAACAGGCGCTGCTCAAGATCCTGGAAGGCACGGTGGCCAATGTGCCGCCCCAGGGTGGTCGCAAGCACCCGCACCAGGAGTTTATCCAGCTCAATACGGGCAACGTCCTCTTTATCTGCGGCGGCGCTTTCGAGGGGCTCGAGGAGATCGTGGCCAAGCGCGTCGGCAAGAAAGGGCAGCTCGGCTTTAAGAGCGAGCAAGAGCGCCGCCAGATGGCGTTGACCCGGCGCGATCTGTTGCGCCAGGTCACGGCGGACGATTTGCTGGCCTACGGCATGATCCCCGAGTTTGTGGGGCGCTTGCCGGTGATCGTGAGCGTCGATCCTCTGGATGAGGAACAGTTGATCCAGGTGCTGACCCGGCCCAAGAATGCCATTGTCAAGCAGTATACGAAGCTGTTGGCGTTGGATTCGGTGGAGCTCGAGTTCACGCCGGATGCCCTGCGCGCTGCGGCCCAGGAGGCCATGCGGCACCGCATGGGCGCCCGTGGTTTGCGTTCTATCATCGAAGAGACTCTGCTTGACGTCATGTACGAGATTCCTTCGCGGCGGGATGTGCGGCGCTGTGTGATTGATGCCGATACGATCCGCCGACGCGGCCATGCCAAGCTGTATGACGCCCAGGAGACAGCCCTGGATTGGGACCTGGGCGAGACGGCCTGAGGCCGGGGCTGAGAGCAATAGCAGAAGGCGCTGCTCACCTTGCAGTGAGCAGCGCCTTTTCGATTCCATAGGGTCTGGATATTGCCGCCTGCACATCATACTTCGAGCTACCCTGGTACAGGGCCTTTCGGGGGGTGCCCCGACATGCCGCCCCCCTTGCCGGTTATGCCGTCGGGGGGCAACGTGGCGGCATAACCGGCTGCAACTTGAGCGGCGGATACGGATCCTGGATGCACTCATGCGGCGCCGCCTTGCTCTTGACAACAAGAACAGATGTTCGTATGATAGTAGGAGAGCGATGCCTGGAGGTGCAGGATGGCAGACCTTATGGGCAAGGCGAACCTTCTTGGGCAGGCGGCCCGCTTTGACCTCTGCGGCGCCGGCTGCAAGAGTGGGGAGAGGATGCGCGACGATATCGGGCGCTGGATCTACCCTGCAGCGCTGCCCGACGGGCGGCGTGTGAACCTGTTCAAGGTGCTGCTGACGAACGCGTGCGAGCGCGATTGCGGCTATTGCGCCAACCGCAGCAGCCGGAACGGGCCGCGGACCAGTTTTGAGCCGGGGGAGCTGGCGGCGACCTTTGCGGAGCTGGTGCGGCGCAATCTGGCCAGCGGGCTGTTCCTGAGCTCGGCGGTGTATGGCTCCAGCGCGCAGGCGATGGAGCGCATGATTGCGGCCGTGGAGATTGTGCGCTTCAAGTACGGCTTTCGCGGCTATGTGCACCTGAAGATCCTGCCCGGCGCTGAGGAGGCAGAAGTGGAGCGCGCTACCCGGCTGGCGCAGCGCGTTTCGGTGAACCTGGAGGCGCCCAACCCCGCCCGTCTGGCCATTCTGAGCGGCAGCAAGCGTTTCAGGGAGGATCTGCTGCAGCGCATGCGCTGGGCTGACGCTTATATGCATGAGCCTGGGGCGATCAGCACGGGGCAGACGACGCAGTTTGTGGTCGGGGCCGCGGGCGAGACCGACCGGGAGATCCTGCTGACGACAAGCCGCCTCTATCGCGAGCTGCGCCTGGCGCGCGCTTACTTTAGCGCCTTTCAACCTGTGCCCGGCACCCCCCTGGAAGGGCTCCCCCCGACCCCAACGCTGCGTGAGCACCGCCTGTATCAGAGTGATTTCCTGCTGCGCCAGTATGGGTTCGTTTTCGATGAGCTGATCTTTGATGGCGAGGGCAACCTGCCCCTCACGCGAGACCCCAAGCTGCTGTGGGCCCAGAGGCACCCCGAGCGGTTTCCGCTGGAGATCAACCGGGCCGAGCGCGAAGACCTGCTGCGCGTACCGGGGATCGGGCCACGCTCAGCCGGGCGTATCCTGGCTGCGCGGCGCGAGCGCGCCCTGCGAGACCTCGAGACGCTGGGCCGGCTGGGCGTGACGGTGGGTCGGGCAGCCCCCTTTGTGTTGCTGGCGGGGCGGCGGCCGCCGGTTCAGCTCTCGCTCTGGGGCGAGGAGGTAGCCCCATTGGGCGAGAGCATTTTGAAACCGGCATGAATGTTACCCGTCGCCTTGCTTTTCTGTGGGCTCCTGTGGCGGGGGGATGAAAATGGCCCGGCGCAGCGCTTGCTCGCCGTAACGACTGTGAATCTGGTCAATGACCTGGCTCAGGCGCGCCCAGCGTCCCTCATCATCGCCGAACAGGCTCATCTGATAAGCTGGCGTCTCAGCCAGGCCGGCGGCGCTGACGCCGAGCAGGCGCACCGGCGTGCCGGGCTTGCAGGCTTTGCGGAAGAGCTCACGGGCCTGCTGGAAGATGGCCGGCGCCAAGTCGGTGGGGCGCTCCAGTGTGGTCTGCCGGGTGATGGTGGTGAAATCAGCAAAGCGCAGCTTGATGCCGATGATGCGCCCCTGCACGCCGTGCGCTCGCAGGCGTGCGGCCAGCTCGTCACTGGCACTGAGGAGCGATTTCTCCAGTTCTTCGGCGTCGCGTACATCGCGGGCAAAGGTGTGCTCGGTGCTGACGGAGCGCCGCCGATATTCGGGCACCACGGGGCTGTTGTCGATGCCGTGGGCATGCTCATACAGTGCTTCACCCTGGCTGCCAAAGGCGTAGACCAGGCTCTGTTTGGGCATCGCCGCCAGGTCGCCTATGGTGCGGATGCCGAGGCTATGCAGACGGCGCGCCGCTACCTCACCTACCCCCCACAGCTTTTCTACCGGCAGGGGCGCCAAAAAGGCGGCCTCTTGACCGGGCGGCACAATCACCAGGGCGCGCGGCTTGCGTAGATCGGAGGCAACCTTGGCCACCAGTTTGTTCGCTGCCACCCCCACGGAGGAAGGCAGGCCGCATTCGGCCTGCACGCGCTGCTGGATGGTGCGTGCGATCTCTTCCGCCGGGCCCCACAGGCGCTCACAGCCCGTGACGTCGAGAAAGGCCTCGTCGATCGAGACTTGCTCCATCAGCGGCGTATAGCCCTCCAGAATGGCCATGACCCGGCTGGAGTAACGCTCGTATTGGGCGTGATGGCCGTGGCGCACGATGGCCTGTGGGCACAGGCGCAGGGCCTGGGCCATCGGCATGGCGGAGCGGACGCCAAAGGCCCGGGCCGCATATGAGGCCGAAGAAACGACGCCGCGCCGGCTGGGATCGCCGCCGACGATGATGGGCAGGCCGGCCAGGCTCGGGTCGAGGAGTTCCTCGACCGAGGCGAAAAAGGCATCCAGGTCAATGTGGATGATGCTACGGGTGCTCCCGCTCATGCCCCCCTGCCTTTACAGTATCTGTATAGAGTCTACACTGTCCTGGCCTTTCCCTCAAGTTTGGTGCTGCCGGGTTTCACGCTGCGCAGATGCCCAGCACGAACCCTTCTTAGGGAGCAGGTATGGAGCATCACTGCGCCCGGGCCCAAGCCGGGCAACGCGGCTGCTTGACAGCGCCCGGCAACAGCATATCCTCTACTTTACATTCTGAGTATTGCCTTTGGCCGGCCATTCGACAGGAGCAACTGTGCCATGTTTGCCACTCGCCAACGGTTGGAGGATAACGAGTACGCCATCCTGGCGCCTTATGCCGTCAAGAGCCGGGAGACGCGCGGGCGAACTTACCCGGAGGAGGAGCATGCCTACCGGACGGCATTCCAGCGCGATCGGGACCGGATCGTGCACACGACGGCTTTCCGGCGGCTGGAGTACAAGACCCAGGTCTTTATCAACTATGAGGGCGATCATTACCGCACGCGCCTGACGCACACCATCGAAACCGCACAGATCGCGCGCACCATAGCGCGGGCGCTGATGCTCAACGAGGACCTGACGGAGAGCATCGCCCTGGCACACGATCTGGGCCATACACCCTTTGGCCACTCAGGCGAGGCGGCCCTGCACGAGATGATGCGCGAGCACGGTGGGTTCAACCACAACGCCCAGAGCTTGCGGCGGGTCGAGTATCTGGAGGAGCGCTATCCCGGTTTCCCGGGCCTCAACCTGACGTGGGAAGTGCGCGAGGGGATTATCAAGCACACCACCGAGTACGATATGGCCGATGCGTGCGGCTATGAGCCCGAATGCCGCGCCTCGCTCGAAGGCCAGGCGGTAAACGCTGCCGACGAGATCGCCTACAATGCCCATGACCTCGACGATGGGCTGCGCTCGGGGCTCATCCAGCCGGAAGAACTGGCTGGCATCCGGGTGTGGGAGGAGGTCTGCGCACGGATTGGGACGACGCCGGGACAGTTGACGGAGATGGACCGCCGGCGGGCCATCCGCGAGTTGATCAACAGCGCCGTGAGCGACCTGGTGGCATCGTGCGATGCGGCCCTGGTTGCTCAAGGGATCGATTCGGTGGCGGCAGTTCGCCTTTATCCAAAGAACCTGATGGCCTTTTCGCCGGAGATGACCGCCAAGAACAAGGAACTTCGCGGCTTTCTCTATAGCCATCTGTACCGGCATTACCGCGTCATGCGCATGCAGGTCAAGGCGCATCGCCTGGTGGTCAGCCTGTTCCAGGAGTATCTGCAGAGGCCGGATCAGCTGCCGCAAGCCGTACAGCGGCGCTACCACGAGGGTGACCCGTACCGGGTGGTGTGTGACTATGTGGCCGGAATGACCGATCGTTATGCCCTGGAGGAGTACCGCAAACTGTTTGATCCCGAGGAGCGAACGTAAAGCGCGAAGGTAGCGCGAAGGACGCGAAGCACGAGCCCCTTCGCGTCCTTCGCTGCCTTCGTGACCTTCGTGCTTAGGCTTCGCTGCTGATAGGGGTGGGCGAAAGCTCGACTGAGAAAGCGGTAAAGTAGCTCTGAGACGGGACGTCGCCGCCGCCATAGGCCATATCGAGGACGCGGCCTTCCAGCTTGAGCGATGAGGTCTTGACCGAGAAAATCTGTCCGGGTTGGGCGAGCACGATTTCGCCGCGTGAGGCCAGCTTGGTGCGCAGAGCTGCATCGTTATAGGCGTGCTCGCTGGCCAGGACGATGGCGACCGTGCGGATATCGGTCTTGTCGAAGAGCCAGACCTCAAAGGCAGTCACGCGTTGAGTCTCGCCGCCGCCGATGACTTCGGCCATGCCGAGGCCACACTCGCCCAGGAAATCGCCGTTGGGCGATTCGATGCCGAAGGACATGTCAAAGTCAATATCACCCAGGTTGTAGGTGGCCACAAAGGGCCCCAGGGCTGCCGTCTGCGGGGCGGGTGTGGTCACGGGCGCCTGTGGTGCAGCAACACGCGGCTGTGGCTGCGGCGCTACGACGGGCTGCCGGGATTCATTGACCATGGCCGGTGGTGCAACAGCCGTCGCCTGTACGTTGGCGCTCGCGCCGGCCGTCGCCAGCCGGGGCTCTTCGGCCGGCATCTCGCTGACCGTCCGTGACTGCAGGAAGTAGACCAGCAGAAGAAGGCCAGCCAGGATCACCAGTACGAGGACGGCCAGCCCCAGCACCCGCAGAAAGCGTGACTGCAGAGGCTCTGTCGCCGCACTGGCGGCAGCACCGGGGGTCGCTGCCGCTGCAACCGTGGGACTGACCTCTGGCAGTTGGGTCCCCACAACACCAGCCAGGGCGATCAAGCGCTTGGCGCCGTCGGCGTCACCAGCGGCGGTGCGCTCCTCGGCCAACTTGCTCAATTCCTGCGTGATCTGCGCCATCGAGCTCTTGCTCGAGGTGAGGGCCTGTACCCGCTCCTGAGCGGCCGCGGCGTCACCCGTCACGGAGAACGAGTCGGCCGTCATCGCCAGGTAGTGTTGCTGCCAGACTGCGTCGAGATCAGCCGGGCGAGCGTTGCCGCTCCACTGCACCGGCCACACGCCCCATCCCAATACGACGAGGCCCAAGATCAGGCCTACTATGAACGCAACCCCGACGGTAAGCAGGATGTGGCGTTGCGCTATTTCACTGATTCTACTCATCTAAGCACCCCTCTCTCCGCCGCTAAGCTTTTGGCGGCCAACCTACCTACGCAGCACCGGACCCTTGGTGGCTCGTGTCAAAACATCCACGCCCTCTTCGGTTACCACGGCGAGATCCTCGATACGCACGCCGCCCCAACCCTGAAGGTAGATGCCCGGCTCGATGCTAAAGACCATCCCGGGCTCCAGGCGTTCCTGCGAGCGGGGGCCGACCGATGGTCGCTCATGAATTTCCAGCCCCACGCCGTGACCCAGGCCATGGCCAAAGTTGCTGCCATAGCCTGCGTCTGCAATTACTTGTCGCGCAATGGCGTCCGCTTCCTTCCCTGTCATACCAGGGCGGATGCTCGCTTCAGCGGTTTCTTGGGCTGCCAGCACAATGCCATAGATACGGCGTAGCTCATCACCTGGCTCGCCAAGGCAGATGGTGCGAGTCAGATCCGAGCAGTAGCCTGCCACGCGCGCTCCCAGGTCGAGCACAATCGGCTCTCCCGGTACGATAGGCCGGTCCGAAGGGATGGCGTGAGCCATGGCGCCGTTGGGCCCGGCAGCAGCAATGACGGAAAAGGAGACCTCGTCGGCGCCATGGGTGCGCATGAAGGCTTCCAGCTCCCAGGCCAGTTGTTTCTCCGTCATGCCGGGCCGCAGGAACTCGGGCAGCGCCCCGATGGCGGCGTCGGAGATGGCCACGGCTCGCCGTATCAGGTCGATCTCTTCCGGGGTCTTGATGACGCGCAGATCCTCGACCCAATCTCGAAACGGCACGAGCTCCAGGCCCTCGGTTGCGGCCAGCTCCTGATGCAGCGCACAGGTGACATGGGCGCTCTCAAAGGCCACGCGGTGGACCCCGATCTCATGCACAAGCTCGGCAAAGGCGGCCGGAAAGGATTTCTCCAGTTTGTAGAGGGTGTAATCCGGAGCCTGGCGCTCAGCCTGCTCGTAATAGCGGAAATCGGTGATGACCAGGGCGCGGTCGCCGGTAATCAGGAGTGTGCCATCCCCGGGTGCGGATGGGGAAAAGCCGCTCATGTACTGGATGTTCGGAGCGCTGGTGATCATGAAGGCATCCACCTGATCGGCGGCCAATCGCTCACGTATTTTGGCGATGCGCTCATGGATGAGGGCGCTGGTCATGAAGCCTCCTCGTTGTAGTCGGTGTCGTTTGTCTGCATAGGGCTATCGAACCGGCAAGCCGCTGTGGGCCTGCCCGGCCGGGTCAGGCGCGCAGCGCTCATCCGGCGGCAGTACTCCAGAGTGCGCTGTGCCCGTGGATGGGCTTTCAGGTAGACGGAGCGCACCCGGCCCCGTGAGACATGGGTATAGATCTGGGTGGTAGAAAGCAACGAATGCCCCAGAAGCTCCTGTACGACGCGCAGGTCGGCGCCGCCATCCAACAGGTGCGTGGCAAAGGTGTGCCGGAGCACATGCGGCGTGATACGCTTATCGATGCCTGCGCGCAGGGTATAGTCGTGGAGCAGCATGGCCACAAAGCGGCTGGTCAGGCGGCCTCCACGGCGGTTCACAAAGAGCGCTTCGCCGTTGGCGCGGCGCCCCGTTGCCAGCTGGGGCCGGGCAAGCGAGAGGTAATCGTTCAGTGCCCGCACTGCGGGTTCGCCCAGCAACGCAATGCGCTCCTTATTGCCCTTGCCCAGAACCCGCAGCTCTCGGCGGTGGTGATCGAAATCCGACACGTTGAGGCGCACCAGCTCGCCCACACGCAGGCCCCCGGCGTAGAGCACCTCCAGGATCGCCCGGTCGCGCCGGCCCTGGGGCGTCGTCTCGTCGGGCTGCGCCAACAGAGACAAAACCTCTGGCGCCGAGAGCACATCGGGCAGGCGCCGTCCCGTCTTGGGTGCATGCAGGGCCAGGAAGGGATTGGTGCGCACCCACCCCTCGCTCTGCAAATAGTTGCCGAACGAGTGCACCTCGGCCACCCGGCGGGCGATGGATCCACGCGCATAATTGCTGGCTGTCAGCCAGGCCAGATAGCTGCGCATATGGCTGTGGTTGAACTGTTCCCAGCCCCTAACGCCGCGCGCGACGGCAAAGCGCAGAAACTCGGCGACCTCACGCCCATAGTTTGCCAATGTGTAGGGTGAGGCGCTGCGCACTGCTTTCATATAGTCGAGGAACCCGGCCAGGGCCCGTGCCATCTCGGGCGGGATGGCCGGCCCCTCCTCATGCTCGTCGCTGGGCTGCGATGGCATCCGGTTCGCCCTCCTCGGCCGGGACCTGCTCCTCGCAACGTATGCAGCGCAGCCACCCCTTGCGGGCTACTGTGAGCAGGCCGCCACATTTGGGACACGGTCGCGACACGGGGCGTTGCCAGACCGTGAAATCGCACTGGGGATAGTTGGCGCAGCCGTAAAAGGTGCGGCGCCGGCGCGTCCGCCGCTCGACGATCTCGCCGCCACATTTCGGGCAGGTCGCGCCCACTTTGACCAGGTAGGGTCGGGTGTTGCGGCAGGTGGGGTAATTGCTGCAGGCAATGAACTTGCCAAAGCGGCCGGTCTTGATCACCATGGGGTGGCCGCACTGCTCGCAGACCTCACCCGTCTCTTCGGGCTCGCGGCGCACTGTTGGCATCTCCCTCTCGGCCTGCGCCAGGCGCGCCGAAAAGGGGCCGTAGAACTCGCGCAGCACACTCACCCAGTCGGCATCGCTGCGAGAGATGCGGTCCAGGTCCTCTTCCATGTGAGCGGTAAAACCCGTGTCTACCACCTCTGGAAAGTGTTGCACCAGGAGGTCATTCACCTGGAAACCCAGCTCAGTGGGCACCAGATTGCGCTCCTGCCGCTCAACATAACCACGGTCCTGGATGGTGGAGAGGATCGCTGCATAAGTGCTGGGCCGCCCGATTCCGAGCTCCTCCAGAGCCTTGACCAGTGTTGCCTCGGTATAACGGGGCGGTGGCTGGGTAAAGTGCTGCTCTGGCAGCAGGCGGACGAGGTCGAGCACCTCGCCGCGGCTGAGCGGCGGCAGCATTGCCCCTTCCTCCTCGCCGGCTGCCTCGTCGTGGGCTAACTTGTAGATGGCCAGGAACCCCGCAAAGCGCAGGCTTGAGCCGCTGGCGCGGAAAAGGTAGCGCCAAGGGGCCATGGCTTCTTCGGGCACCGGTTCGGGAAGGTTTCCCAGGTCTTGAGGCTTCCCTGCCCTGATCTCGACTGTCAGAGTATCATAGACGGCTGGGGCCATCTGGCTGGCCACAAAGCGCCTCCAGATCAGCTCGTAGAGGCGGAACTGCTCGCGGCTCAAGAACCCTTTGATGGCTTGCGGCGCGCGGCGGACGGATGTGGGCCGGATGGCCTCGTGGGCTTCCTGGGCGTTCTGCACCTTGGTCTTGTAGACAGGTGGGCGCTCGGGCAGAAATTGGGCGCCAAAGTGCTCTCGGATATAGGCGCGGGCCTCGTCGCGGGCCTCCTCCGACACGTTGACCGAGTCGGTGCGCATGTAGGTGATCAGGCCGACGGTGCCTTCGGGGCCGATATCGACGCCCTCGTAGAGCGATTGGGCAATGGCCATCGTGCGCCGGGGGGCGAAACCGAGCCGGCGCGAGGCCTCTTGCTGTAGGGTGCTGGTCGTGAAGGGGGGGGCCGGGCGGCGCTGGCGCGTGCCGCTCTGCACCTTGCTCACGGCATAGGAGGCGCCCTGCAGGTCGTCGACGATCGCCTGGGCGGCCGGCTGGTCTTTGAGGTCGACTTCCTGACCGTCGATGCGCGCCAGATGGGCGATAAAGGCGGGATGCTTGCCGGTGTGTGGGCGCTTGGCCAACTCTGCGTCGATGGACCAGTACTCAACGGGCACAAAGGCCCGGATCTCGCGCTCGCGGTCGACCACGAGCCGCACTGCCACCGACTGCACGCGCCCCGCCGAAAGGCGGCTGCGCACGCGCTCCCAGAGGAGGGGGCTGATCTGATAGCCAACCAGGCGGTCGAGGATGCGGCGCGCCTGCTGGGCGTTGATCAGGGGCCAATCCAGGCTGCGCGGGTGCCGGAACGCCTCGGCGATGGCGCGGGGCGTGATCTCGTGAAAGACGACGCGGCGGGCGCGCTCGGGCTCTATGCCGGTCGCCTCCATCAGGTGCCAGGCAATAGCCTCACCCTCGCGGTCGGGGTCGGTAGCCAGGTAGACTTCGGAGGCATCGGCCACCAGGCCCTGCAGCTCCTTGACGACGGGCGCCTTTTCTTTCGGTACGCGGTATTCGGGCCTGAAATCGTGCTCGACGTCCACACTCAGGCGCGAGCGCAAGAGGTCGCGCACGTGGCCGATGGAGGCGCGCACGGTATAGTCGCGGCCCAGAAAGCGGCCGATGGTGCGCGCTTTGGCCGGCGACTCGACGATCACCAGGGGGCCCTTGTCGTGACGGCCCTCAACCTTGCGCGCGGCGCGGGCAGACCTGGCCGGGCGCGCTTTCCCGGTTTTCGCGGGGCGCTCTTTCCCGGGCGCCGGCTTTTTGGGGGCGGGCTCGGGGCGGGGCAGGCCTTCGTGCGCCGCTGTCGCGCCGAACCGGAAGAGCGACGTGCCGCAGGCGCCGCACACGCCGCGCGTAGCCGGCCGGCCGCGCGAATCGAACACCGCCTGTGGCTGACACAGGGGGCGCTTTTCGCGGCATTTTGGGCAATAGACGGTCGCTTCCTGCTCCACAATCGATGCTCCAATGATGGGCTGCGAAGCCAGTGGGCTCATTCTAGCACATACAAAAGGATTCGACAAGGAGGATGATGTATAGGAGACGCATTATGCATCGGGCAAGAAGCGCACAAAGACCTGATTGCCCAGCAAGAGCCCGTGCGGGGTCAGGCGGATACTCTCCGCCGTGACCTCCAGCAGGCCATCCGCCACGCTCTCCGCGATGGCGCCGGCATAGAGGTCAGTGGGGTCGGCGCCAAAGCGAGCGCGGAACTCGGGCCGGCTGACGCCGGCGAGCAGGCGCAGGCCCAAAATCATGACCTCGGCGCGCTCGAGCGCGGGCGTGGTGCACTCTTCCTCAGCCGTAAGCGGGCGGCCCCCGCGCCAACGGGCGATGTACTCCTCGGGCCGAGCCACGTTGGCGCACCGCCTGCCGCGCAGCCAGGAGTGGGCGGCAGCGCCGCAGCCGGCATAGGGCAGGTCGTGCCAGTAGGTGAGATTGTGGCGGCTCTCCAGGCCCGGCCGCGCCCAGTTGGAGATCTCATAATGGGTGAACCCTGCTTCGGCCAGGCGCGCCTGGCCGAATTCGTACATGTCGGCGGCCAGGTCGGGGCTGGGCGCGGGCAGGGCGCGGCAGGCCACGCGCGCTTCGAGGGGCGTCCCCGGCTCCAGGATGAGGCTGTAGAGGGAGAGGTGCTCTGGCTCGAGGGCCAGGGCATCCTCCAGGTCGGATTGCCAGTCGGCCAGGGCCTGGCCGGGCAGGCCGTAGATCAGGTCGAGGTTCACGTTCTGCAGGCCGGCGCGGCGGGCCAGGGCGACGGCCTCCCGCGCCTGCGCCGCCGAGTGGATGCGCCCCAGGAGCTGTAGAAAGTGCGGCTGGAAGCTCTGCACGCCCAGGCTGAGGCGGTTGACGCCCGCCTGCTGCAGGGCCGCCAGCGATTCGGCCGTCACCGTGCCCGGGTTGGCCTCGCAGGTGATCTCGGCGCCGGGGCGGACCGCAAAGGCATCGCGCACGGCCTGCAGCAGCTGCGCCAGCAGCGCGGAAGGGAGCGCGGTCGGCGTGCCGCCGCCGATGTAGAGCGTCTCCAGCGGCGGCCGCTGCCACGCAGCGCCGGCGGCGCGCACCTCGGCCAATAATGCCTCTACGTAGGGGCCGTACCAGCCGGCGGGCAGGGGGTAGGAGCTGAAATCGCAATAGCTGCACTTGGCCCGGCAAAAGGGGATGTGCAGGTAGAGGCTGGCTGGGGGGCGATAAGCGGCGGGTGAAAGCCCGCCGCACGCGGCAGGGCCGCTAGAAGGGGCGGATGCCGGCATGGAGGATAGCCTCGAGTACAGAGCCGCCCAGGGCGCGTGCCTTGTCGGAGATGGTGAAGCAATAATCCGCAACGCCGCGCGGGTCGATATCGCCGATCTTTTCGCGCGGGCTGACTGCAAGGCCGTCGTGCATCAGCCCCCGCAGCACGCCGCCAATTGTGGCAAGCACTGGCTCGCCGGCGACCGTGGCGACGGCGTCGCCGGCCTGAACGCGCTCGCCGATGCGCCGCCGACTCTGCAGGGGCCCCGCCGCAGGGGAGCGGAGCACGCGCTCGCCGGTGTAACCGAGCACAGGCTCCGGCATGCCCGTATCGGCCTGGGCGCTGCCACTGGTAATGAGGCGCCCCAGATCATGGCCGCGCATCGTCTCGACCACCACGTGAGCATCGGCGCCAGCCGTATAGCCCGGGCCCAGCGCAATCACCAGCGGCGCGTCGCCAAGGCGGGTGCCCAGGTTGCGCTTGGCCAGGATGGCATCGACCAGGGCGATGGGGCGCAGAGAGAGCGCCTGGCGCGCCTCAGGGTCCACCAGCACGGGCACGTGCCCCTGAGCCAGGATGCGCTCAGCCTGGGCGAGGTCCGCCGCCAGGTTGCCGCACACGCCTTCGATGGTAGCGCTGCCCTCGTAGACAGCGCGGGCAAAGCACACGGGCAGGCGCAGGGCGCGCGGCTGCGGCACTTCGGTCATGAGGATGGCGAACCCGGCGCGGTGCAGGCGGTGCGCCACGCCCGAGGCCAGGTCGCCGGCGCCGCGGATGACCACCAGAGGCCCGCGTTCAGTCATGCCGGCCCTCCGCAGCCACGGGCCAGATTGCGCTCGGGACCACTTCGCATAGGGGCCGGCCGGAGCCGCCACGGCGGGCGAGGATCAGCTCGGCGACAATGCTGATGGCAATCTCGGCGGGGGTTTCGGCGCCGATATCCAATCCGATGGGGGCGTGCACTCGGGCGATCTGCCCGGCGCTGTAGCCTGCAGCCTGCAGGCGCTCGAACAAACGGCGCACCTTGGTGCGGCTGCCGATGAGCCCCAGGTAGTGCACCGGCTGGCCTAGCAGTTGCAGCAGCGCTTCCTCGTCGTGCTCGTGGGAGCGGGTGACGATGACGCAATAGGTGCGCTCGTCCAGCGGGAGCCCGGCCGACTGGAGATCGGAAAAGGAAACCAGGCGCAGCTCGGCTGTGGGAAAGCGCTGGGGGGTGAGGAACTCCTCCCGGTCATCCACGACCAGCACGCGAAAGCCGGCCAGCGTCGCCGCATGGGCGAGGGCCTGCGCCACGTGCCCGGCGCCGAGGATGAGCACTGTGTCTGCGGGTTGCAGCAACTGGATAAAGACCTCCACCGTCCCGCCGCAGACGCCCATCGCCTCTGGCTCTTGCTCGTGCAGGGAATACTCGTGCAGGCCGCTCTCGCCGGCGCCGCTCAGGGCCGAGAGGGCATCGCGCACGATGTGGGCCTCCATGCTCCCTCCCCCGACGGTGCCCAGCGTGCGCCCGGAGGGCCAGACGGCCATCTGGGCGCCCGGGTGCCGCGGGCCCGAGCCGCTCACACGCACAATGGTGGCCAGCGCCAAAGGCTCACCGGCGCGGATGGCATTGGCAATGGCGGCGTAGAACTCGTCAAGGTTTGGCATCGGTCCTTCCCATGAGTTCTCCGCTCAAACACTCGGGAAAAAGCGCAGGCGGCGGTGAGCCTGGGTGTAATAGCGCACCTGCTCGACCAGGGTGGCATCGGGCGGGAGCGACTTGAGCGCGCTGACGATATCGCGCGCCGCCGCCGTCACCGCGTGCCGGTCGTGGGCATCCGCCCAGGGCAGGGCCATCTGGCTCGAGCCCACGACGCCGATGATATCCGGCAGGACGCGATCGAGGTCACTTTCGGCGAGGGAAGCCACGAAAGAGACATAACGTCCGGCCACCCGCTCGGCTGTGACCGTGAGCAGCTCGGGCACGGTGACGGCCGACCAGACGAGGAGGGAAAGCCCGGCCCGGGGCGTGTCTTCGACCTCAGCCAGGGGGGCGCGCAGGCTGTGCGCCACGGCAATCGCCAGCGGCAGCGACTGCTCATCGACGGGGACGACCACGTCGAACTGCCAGCGCCAGCGCAGGCGCAGGGCATGGAAGCGCTGCAGCATGCGCCCCAGGTCCTCGTAGCTCAGGCGGTCGCGGGGCAGGACGGGTATGTGCAGCCCATCATCGCCCATGGCGCCCAGGCAGACGATGCCGAACTCGGCATAGAGGCGCGCCTTGATATCCCAGGGCTCGCGTGCGGGAAACTCCTGGTGGCGCAGGGCGGCCTGCAGGGCATCGGCGAGCCCTTCGCCCTCCTCGCCGGGGGGCAGCAGCTCCTGCGCATGCTGAAAGCTCGCCTCCGCCGCCTTGTAGTCGCCGAGCGCCAGCTGGGCGCTGCCGGCCAGGTAATGGAGCTCCCAATCGCCGGGGTAAGAGTCGAGCAACGGGCGCAGCTCGCCCAGGGCCGTCTCGTACTGGCCGCCGGTATAATAGGCGTAAGCGATCTCATAGCGGACGGCCGGGTCCTCGGGGGCCAGGGCCAGGCACTTGCGGAAAGCGCCGATGGCCTCTTCCGGTTGGCCCAGGTCCACCAGGACGTGGCCGAGATTGAAATAGCTATCATAGGATGGCGCTAGAGAGGCGGAGGTGCGAAACTCTTCCGCCGCCTTGCTCAGGAGATTCTTGCGCCGATAGTGGAACCCCAGGGCAATGTGCGCCTCGGCCAAGCCGGGGTCGGCGCGCACGGCCCGTTTGTATTCTCCCATGGCCTCGTCGAGGCGCCCGGCCTGTTCCAGCGCTTCCCCGCGTTCCAGGTAAAGGCCGGCCTCTCCGCGCTGCCACTCGTTTTCCATAGATATCACCAACCCCCACAGGGCCAGATCGCCATGAACGTCCAGCTTTGCATCAATCTAGCCCGATTATACTCGCGTGCGGAGGCTGGTGCAAGGCCAACAGAGTTGTTATCTGGCCTGAGCAGGCCCTGGCGGGAAATAGGTCAGGTGGCCTATTGACAGGGGGCAAAATCCATAAGATAATAGCAGCCAGCAGCACATTGACCCCATCCGCCCTTTGCAACACGCTGAAGCTTCACCCTGCCAAGGAGGCGAAATGTCCCGGCCCACGGCTGCCCGCCTTTCCCGCACCCTGCTCGTCGTTGTCCTTCTTGCCCTTCTTACCGGCACCCTCGGCTCCACCATCGCCCCCCTACAAGTTTAGCGGCTACGACTGGAGGCGGTAGCGCCGGCATGATGAGCCGATCCTCCTACGGCGAGCTCCTGGCGGCCCCCACCCAGGATGCGGCGCCGGCGACGAGCTCCCCGCCCCCCACCGCTGCAGCTCAATACACCGCCGCCGGCCAGCTTCAGTCACTGACCTGTGGCAACGGCGTCGCCACCACCTGGGGCTATGACCCCGTGACCGCGCGGCTGAGCTCGATTTCCGCCCCCGGCGTGCTCGACCTGAGCTATGGCTACTATCCCAACGGCAACGTGCACACCCTCACCGATGACGGGCAGACGACCACGTTCGGCTACGACGAGCTGGACCGCCTTACCTCTGCCACCGGCCGGCCTTACCCCTGCAACCGTTGCCGGTTGCGGATGGCCTCTTTCTTGATCTCGTCGTATATGCGCTCTACACCGGAGCGCAGCAGGCGTCTGGCGTGTTCCTCATCGCCGGGGGCGATGGGAAATGCGCCCAGCGGCCTGACGCGCTCGACGGTTTCGCGGCGGGTGTGGCCGGCCTGGAAGCAGGCTTCGACGCGCCCGCGCAGCTCCGTCATATAGTTGTATATGGTATCTACGATCTCCATGCCGCCAGGCTCGCCGTGGCCGGGGATGATGGTTTTGACGTCCATAGCGCGCACGAACCGGAGCGACTCGATCCACTGGCGCGAGTTGGCGTCGCCCACATAGGGGTGGGACCCGCTCACGACCAGGTCGCCGGCAAAGAGCACGCCCTCTTCCGGCAAGTGGACGCCCAGGGTGGCGGCGCTGTGCCCGCCGAGAAAGAGCACGTCCACCCGGCGCTCTGGGCACCAGAGGGTCATGGATTTGCCGACCGTCAGGGTGGGGTGGATGAGGTGAACCCCCGCCAGTTGCTGGGCCAGGTCGGGCACCTGGGCACCGTTCTGTTCCACGGCCTTTTCGATGAGCACCGCCAGGTCCAGGGCGCGCAGATGCTTGCAGGTGGCTTCGTGGGCGACAACGACCGCTGGGGGCAGGAAGCAGTTACCCAGCAGGTGATCCAGGTGATAGTCGGTGTTGATCAGATAGCTTACCCCATGGGCTGAGCGGCGTTCCACTTCCGCCCGCCAGGCACGAGCCTGATCGGGGATCCAGGGGGCATCGACGAGCACGGTCCCCCCGCCGGTCGTGATGAGGCCGACATTGGCACCAATCAGCCCCGTACCCACCAAGATACCAGGGGCGATTTCCTGGATCAACACAGTGCACCTCCCAAGGTAGTAGAGACCAACTGTTGCGCCGCCCAGGCGAGCGCCTCGTTGACTTGATCCGGCGACATGCCGCCGCCCTCAGCGGTTTCTGGCCGGCCGCCGCCCCCACCGCCGAAGCGCTGGGTGACCACGCGCAAGAGCCCGTGCATGTCGAGGTCCACATCCTGCGCGCGCATGAACACCAGGCGCACCGCTGGCGAAAGCGTCGCCAGGAGCGCGATGGTGCCCGCCTCGGCTGTGAGGAGCCCGGCTAACTGCTTGACCTCCAGGGCGGCGCGGTCGGGGAAGACCTGTACAATCAGTGAGTGGCCGCCGGCCTGCTGGGCCCGGGCGCGGAGGGCAGAGGCCTCGTAGGCGAGGAGTTGCCGGCGGAGTTCTTCGATCTGGCGGCGGGTGTCCTTTTCGCCGGCCACCAGGCGGCGGACGGCGGCTTCCAGCTCACGGTCGGCGATGCTCAGATCGCGCGCCAGGCTGCTGACGGCCTCGTGCTTCCACTGATAGTCGCGCAGGGCGCGCCAGCCGCAGAGGAACTCGACGCGGGTGCCGCCCTTGTAGTGCTCCAGGCGGCGTATCTTGATCATGCCGATCTGCCCGGTGCTCGCTACGTGCGTGCCGCCACAGGGGGAAAGGTCCACGCCGCTGATCTCCACGATGCGTGGCTGCTCGCCCTTGGTGGGCTGCTTGCGCAGGTTCAGGCGGGGCAGGTCCGCGGGCGCAACCAGCGTCGCGCGGACGGGCAGGTCCGCCATCACCAGGCGGTTGGATTCATCCTCGAGCGCACGGGCCGCTTCGGGGGCAAGCTTGCCCCGGTCGAGGTCAATGGTGACCACCTCGGCGCCGAGGTGGAAGGAGACGGTCTGAGCGCCCAGCTGTTCGAGCGCGACGGCCGAGAGGATATGCTGGCCGCTGTGCTGCTGCATGTGATCAAAGCGCCGGGGCCAGTCGATCTCACCGTGGACGGTTTCACCCGCCGGAAGCTCCGGCAGCACGTGCCAGATGCCAGACCCCTCCTCACGCACGTCGAGGACGGGGATACCGTTCAGCGTGCCGAGATCGTTGGGTTGCCCGCCGCTGGTCGGGTAGAAGCAGGTGCGGTCAAGGGCGATTTCCCAGCCGGCATCGCTGGGGTGTGAGGATGCGATGTGGGCATCGAAGGAGCGACAGAAGGAGTCATCGAAGTAAAGGCGGATGGTCAAGCATTCCCTCCGAGGAACCGCGAGTGGACAGCTGTTACCGCTACAACGTGACGGATTATAGCACAACCGAGAGAGGTTGTCGAGAGAAAAAGGGGGGCAGCATTGTCCTTCTCTCGCGGCTGGTGGTACAATAGCGCTGGGAGGGGCGATGATCGAGTTGGCGGACCTGTTGCAGGCGACCGGGGGCCGCATCGAGGGGCCGGTGATCGCCGAGCATTTTACCGATTTCTGCTACGACTCGCGCCAGGTGGCGCCGGGGCAGCTTTTTGTGGCTGTGCGCACCGATTGGGGCGATGGGCACGACTATGCGGCGGCGGCCTGCCGCGGGGGCGCGGTGGGTGTGTTGTGCGAGCGGCCGGTGGCCCTGGATGGCACGGCGGCGACCATTATTGTGGTGGAGGATACGCAGGAGGCGCTGGCCGATTGGGCCCGCCTGGTGCTGCGCAAGCAGGGGCTTGAAGTCATCGGCATCACCGGCAGCGCCGGCAAGACGACGACCAAAGAGGCTGTGGCCCGTGTGCTGGCTGAGGTGGGGCCTGTCTTCAGGAGCCCCGGCAACTATAGCGGGCGCTTTGGGCTGCCGATCGCTCTGGGTGGCCTGCAGCCGGGGGAACGGCTGGCGGTGCTCGAAATGGCCTGCGACTCGCCGGGCGAGATGGCCGACCTGGTGCGCCTGGCGGGCCCCCGCGATGGTGTGGTGCTGAATGTGGGCGCGGCGCACCTGGAGACCCTGGGCTCGCTGGAGAATGTCGCCCTGGAAAAGGGCTTGCTGATCGAGAGCTTGCCGGCGGAAGGCTGGGCTGTGCTCAACGGCGATGACCCCCGGGTTGCCGAGATGGCGGGGCGGACGGCGGCGCGAGTGCTGCGCTTCGGGCTGGGCCCCGAGGCGGATGTGCGCGCCCTCGATCTGGAGAGCGATGGGCACGGGCTGTGCTTTCGCGTGCAGGCTTGGGGCGAGAACGCGCTCGTGCGCAGCCGTCTGTTGGGGCGACATAATGTCTACCCTCTGCTCGCTGCCCTGGCTCTGGGCCTGGCCTACGGCCTGCCCCTGGCGCAGGCTGCGGCGGCCCTGGAGGGGTTGGACCCCTTGCCCGGGCGGCTGCGCCCGCTGCCGGGGCGGGAGGGGAGCCTGATCCTCGACGATAGCTTCAGCTCGACGCCGCCGGCGCTCCAGGGCGCCCTGGAGGCGTTGGGCGCGCTCGCGCAGCGTCCCCGGGTGGCGGTGCTGGGGGATATGGTGCAGCTTGGCAGCAGCGAGGAGGCAGCGCACCGGGAGGCTGGCCGGCAGGCCGCAGGGGCGGTGGATTGGCTGGTGACCTGCGGCGAGCGCATGCGCCTGGCGGCCGAGGAAGCCGTGCGCCAGGGCCTGCCGCGTGCGCGCGTCCGTGTGACCTATACGCCGGAGGATGCGGCGCGGGCGGTAGAGCCGCTCCTGGGCCCGGGGGCGGCCGTTCTGGTCAAGGGGGCGGCCGAGGGGCGGCTGGAGGAAGTCGTGCGGCGCCTGCTGGCGGAGCCCGAGCGGGCAGCGGACCTGCTGGCGCGGCAAAGCCCCGGCTGGCGTTCGGTGCGCCTGAAGCGGCCCGCGCGCCCAACCTGGGTGGAGGTGGACCTGGAGGCGATTGCGCACAATGTGCGCCTGCTGCGGGAGCGCCTGGCGCCCACGGTGGCGCTGATGGCCGTGCTCAAGGCCGACGGCTATGGGCATGGCGCTATCAAAATTGCCCGTACGGCGCTGAATAATGGGGCGACCTGGCTGGGTGTGGCTTGCCTGAGTGAGGCCCTCGCCCTGCGCAGCGTGGGGATCGAGGCGCCCGTGCTGGTGCTCGGCTATACCCCGCCCTGGCAGGCGCGCGAGACGGTGGACCGGCAGGTCGATGCCACCGTGTTCTCGCTAGAGACGGCGCAGGCACTGGCGCGGGCAGGGCGAGAGCTGGGCCGGGCGGCGCAAGTTCACGTCAAGGTCGATACGGGTATGGGGCGGCTGGGCCTGGCGCCCGAAGATGTCGTGCCCTTTGTGCGTGCTCTGCACGAGCTGCCGGGTCTGGAGGTGCGGGGCTTGTTCACGCACTTTGCCACCGCCGATAGCGCTGACCGCAGTTACGCCAACCAGCAGTGGTCGCGCTTTGCTGCCGTCGTGGCTGCACTGGAGCGCGCGGGCCTGCGGCCCCCGGTCGTGCATGCGGCCAACAGCGCTGCTACACTGACGATGCCTGAGGCCCATTTCAATCTGGTACGTGTCGGCATAGCCCTCTATGGCCTCAACCCCTCGCCCGAGGTGCACTGCCCCGCTGAGATGCGCCCTGCCCTCTCCTTTAGGACTCAGGTGGCGCAGGTGAAAGATCTGCCCTGTGGCAGCCCGATCAGTTATGGCTGCACCTTCCGCACCGCGCGCGAGTCGCGGATCGCCGTGATCCCGGTTGGCTATGCTGATGGCTTTCGGCGGGCGCCCCAACATTGGGGGCACGTCCTGGTGCGGGGGCGCCGAGCGCCCATTGTGGGCCGGGTGTGCATGGATCAGACGATGATCGACGTCACCGATATCCCCGGCGTGCGGCAGGGCGATGAGGTCGTGCTCATCGGCTCGCAAGGGGGCGAGCAGCTCACCGTGGACGAGGTGGCTGAGCGGCTGGGCACCATCAACTATGAGGTGGTTTCAGAGATATTGGCACGAGTGCCGCGAGTTTCGTAAAGTGCGCGCCCGGAGAAACAGGTTGACATCGATTCCGGGTTCGCTTAGAATCAGCAGCGTTTTCTGCGTTTCCAGAACGAATGCAGGGTGAGGCCGGCATGGTCCGCAGACAGGTGCGCGGTGATTCCGCCCGGCTTCGGCATCACTCTGGTGGCTTGTTGGGTTGCTCGTGCAGGAGAGCCTCCGTTGAGAGAGACCATCGAGCTAGGGGAGGGCGATAGCGTCGCCGTTGCCCGGCGTAAGCTGGAAGAGGCCACGATACCGCAGGTGGCCCTGCTTATTCCTCCATCCAATCCGCTGTTGCAGAGCGAGGTCAAGCTCAACCTCATCCGTCGTTTCGCCGAGGCGCTGGCTCTCGATCTCGTCCTGGTGACGGGAGATCGAGCGACTGTGGGGCGGGCGCGGCGAGCGGGTTTGCGCACCGTGAGCACTTTGCCGGCCGCCCAGCGATTGCACAGCGTGCGCGCAACCAGGGCGTTACAGCCGGCCTTGGTGCGTGGGCAGGCGGAGCGTTTGCTCCCGCCGGGCCGATCCGCAGCCGGGGGACGATCTTCCCTTTGGGCCGAGGTGGCGCTGATCTTGCTGGTAACCGTGATGCTCACCGTCATGGGGGCAGGCGCGGCCCTCATCCTGCCAGAGGCGGTTGTGACGCTGGATCCGGTAGGCGAGGCGGCGAGTGTCAATACCGAGCTGACCGCGAGTACGCAGTGGGCAGAGGCCAACGATGCACTGCGACAGGTGCCGGCGCGCCTGACCGACCTGACTGTGCAGGGCGAAGAGAGCGGGCAGACGACAGGCCGACAGACGGTGGACGATGGGCACGCGACGGGCGATGTGGTGCTGGCCAATAAGACGACCGAGGAAGTGACGGTGCCCAAGGGAACGGTGGTGAGCACCAATGATGGCATCCCTATCAAGTTCTACACCCTACTCGATGCCAAGGTCCCCGGTTCCTATGGCGCCACAGTGAGGGTGCCGGTGATGGCCTTTGACCCTGGTGTGCAGGGCAATGTGCCTGCGCTGACTATCCGGGTGGTGGAGGGCGAGCCCAGCCTGCAGGTCGAAGTGCTCAACGACCAACCGCTGCAGGGGGGCACGCAAAAGCGGGTTGCCATCGTCTCCGAGGATGATATGAACCGGCTGCGCTCCTCGCTGATACAGCGCGTGCAGCAGGAGGCCTATGACAAGCTGGTGACCAACCTGCAGGAGGGTGAATGGATCCCGCCCGATTCGCTCGATATCCAGGTAATCGCAGAGACCTTTGACAAACAGCTCAATGAGCAGGCCGACATGCTGCACCTGACCATGACGGTGCGCGTTGTGGGGCTCGCTGTGGACGGCAATGCGGCCCGGGCGCTGTTGGTTCGCCTGCTCGAAGCGGGGCAGACCAAAGGGCTGGTCGTCAACGAAGCGACCCTGCAGGTGCAGCAGCCGGTGGGCAGCGCGGCCGTGAGTGGGCAGACGGTGCAGTTCAAGGCTTCGGCGAGCGCCTTCCTTGTGCCGGCGATTGACCCGCGGGCGGTGAGCCGGGGCATCGCCGGCCTGGATACGGCGCACGCCCGGGCATGGTTGAGCGACCACTATGCCCTGCGTCGGCCACCCAGCATTGAGCTGCAGCCATCCTGGTGGCCACGGCTTCCCTGGGTTGCCTGGCGCATCCGTACTCAACTGGCCGGGGGGATGTGATATGCGCATTCTCGCTCTTGACGTCGGCGACCGGCGGGTCGGGGTGGCCGTCAGTGATCCCCTGGGGCTGATGGCGCGGCCGCTGACGGTGATTGTGCGGCGCAGCCGCGAGGATGATTACCGGGAGATTGCCAGGCTCGCTGCGGAGCATGAGGCCTCGCTGGTGGTGGTGGGGCACCCTTTGAGCATGAGCGGCGAGGTCGGTCCGCAGGCGCGGCGCGTGGAGCGCTATGCTGCTGGCTTGGCCGAGCGCCTGGATGTGCCCCTGGTGCTCTGGGACGAGAGACTATCGACCGTGGAAGCGGAGGATAGGCTGCGGGCGGCGGGACGATCATTCCACGAGTACCGGGGGCGCCTGGATGCGGTGGCGGCGGCCGTGATCTTGCAGAGCTATCTCGATGCGATCGAGGAAAGGGATCGGACAATTGAGTAACAGGTGGCGAGGATTCCTACGCGTGGCCGTCGCCCTGGTGGCCGTGGTGGCCGTGGTCGCGATTGCGGGCGTGGGCATACGCATGGTGTTGGGGCATGGAGGCGGGCAGGCGCCCTCAACCCCCGGAGGGCCGCCGTCATCGGGACCGCAGGTGCGCCAATCGCTGACTCACGTTCTGTTGGGCATCTACCTCTCTTTCCATCAGAAGGAGATCCAGCAGCCGATTGACCCCAATGACAAGAGCACCATCAGCTTTAGCGTCTCGCAGGGCGAATCGGCCTCCACGATTGGGCCACGCCTGCAGCAGCAAGGGCTGATCCGGGACGCAGAGCTTTTCCGCTATCTGGTGCGCTATCGGGGCATCGACAATCAACTCGAGGTGGGCGATTACGAGCTGTCGCGCAGCATGACGATGGAGCAGATCGTGACCCAACTGCAGCGCGGCAGCATCAAAATGGTGACGATAACGATCCCCGAGGGCTGGCGCATGGAGCAGATCGCCCAGGCGCTGGCCGACGCCGGCCTGGGCAAGCAGGAAGACTTTTTGGCCCTGATGCGGCAGAGCGATTACCGCTACACCTGGCTGCAGGACCGGCCCCAAAACGCCCCGCCGGGCCTGGAGGGGTTCCTCTTCCCCGATACCTATCGGTTCCGTGTCGGCACCAAGCCGGCCGACATCATCGACATCATGCTCAAGAATTTCGATCGGCGAGTGACCCCCCAACTGCGTCAGGACCTCACCAAGAACGGCCTGAGCTTTTACCAGTCGCTGGTCTTGGCTTCGATTGTAGAGCGGGAAGCTATGCTGGCCGACGAACGGCCGCTCATCGCATCGGTGTTCTACCAGCGCCTGGCAATTGGTATGCCTTTGCAGTCTGACCCGACGGTGGTCTATGCCAAGGGCTACGATCAGAGCGCCCATCGGTGGTGGACGCCCATGCAGGTGGAGGACTCCCAAACGGTCGCATCTCCCTACAACACTTTTCTGAACCCGGGTCTGCCGCCAGGGCCCATCTGCAACCCGGGGCTAGCGGCGCTCCAGGCTGTGGCCTACCCCTCGCCGACCAGGTATCTCTACTTTGTCGCCAAGGGTGATGGCTCTCACGCTTTTGCTGAAACGTATGAGGAGCACCTGGAGAACGTCGAAAAGTACCAGCACTGAGGGGCAGGCTTGTGCATGGGAGGCGTGGCCGATGCGAGCAGTGGACATTATCGCCAAGAAGCGCGATGGTGAGGCGCTGACGCGGGAAGAGATCGACTTTTTCATTGCCGGGTACACGCAGGGCACCATCCCCGACTATCAGGCGGCGGCCTGGCTGATGGCCATCTTGTTGCGTGGCATGACGGCGCGCGAAGCAACGGACCTCACGCTGGCCATGGCCCAATCGGGCCAAACGCTCTCGCTGCAAGACGTGGCGCCCGTGGTGGCCGATAAGCACTCGACGGGCGGTGTGGGTGACAAGACTACCCTGGTGGTGGCGCCCCTGGTGGCTGCAGCCGGCCTGACGGTGGCCAAGATGTCGGGGCGGGGGCTGGGCTTTACCGGCGGCACACTGGACAAACTGGAATCGATCCCGGGGCTGGAGGTCAACCTGAGCACGGGCCGCTTCCTGGAGCAGGTGAGGCGCATTGGCGTGGCCGTGGCCGGGCAGACTCAAGACCTGGCGCCCGCCGACGGCAAGCTCTATGCTCTGCGCGACGTGACGGCGACGGTGCCGAGTATCCCCTTGATTGCCAGCTCGATCATGAGCAAGAAGATCGCAGCTGGTGCAGGCGTGATCGTGCTCGACGTCAAGGTGGGCCGGGGGGCCTTTATGAAGACGCTCGAGAGCGCGCGCACGCTTTCGCAGCTGATGGTAGAGGTTGGCCGGGGCGTGGGCCGGCAGGTGATGGCGGTGCTCTCGCCCATGGATCAGCCCCTGGGCAATGCAGTGGGGAACGCCCTGGAAGTGCATGAGGCGATTGCCACGCTGCACGGGCAGGGACCGGGCGATTTCCGCGCGCATTGCCTGCTGATCGCTTCCTACATGTTGCTTTTGGGTGGGCGCACGGGAGACCTGGAGGCGGCGCGGGCCCTGGCGGAAGAGACGTTGAGCTCCGGCCGGGCGTTGGCGCGCTTCGCCGATCTGGTGCGCGCCCAGGGGGGCGACGAGCGGGCGGTGACGGACCCTGCCGCCGTGTTGCCGCGGGCGCCAGTCATCGCCCCTGTCATGGCCCCGCAGAGTGGCTATGTGGCGCAGCTCGATGCCGGGCAGATCGGCCTGGCGACCGTACGGCTGGGCGCGGGCCGCGAGCGCAAGGGCGAGCCTGTGGATTTGCGGGTGGGGTTTGTGTTCCACAAGAAGGTGGGCGACCGGGTGCAGGAGGGCGAGGCGCTCTTCACTGTGCACGCGGCCGACCAGGAGCACTGGGCGCAGGCGGCACGGGAGGGGTTGGCGGCCTATGCCTGGAGCCGTGAGCCTGTCGCGGCGCCGCCTCTCATGTATGAGGTGATAGAGTAAAGGAAGAGACCTGACAGGTTTTCGGAAACCTGTCAGGTCTGTTTGTTCATGCTACCAATCCGCTTTGGCTCGCTCGGCCACCACGCGTTCGTAGGTGCTGAGCGTGTGACGGGCGATGATGGGCCAGTTGTACTCTTCGAGGACGACCCGGTAGGCGTTCTCGGCCCGCTGGCGCGCCCAATCGGGGCGGCTGAGGGTGTGGACGATGCCCCAGGCGAGCGAATCGGGGTTGTTGGGGTAGACGGTAATGCCTGTCTCGGCGTGCTTGACGACTTCGGCCAGGCCGCCGACCTCGCTCACGACCACCGGTGTGCGCGCCGCCATGGCCTGCAGGGCGACGATGCCGAACGGCTCGTAGAGGCTCGGGAAGACGGCGCAGCTGGCCACACAATAGAGCCGGTCACGGGCCTCATCGGGGATAAAGCCGGTAAAGAGTATTTTGTCGGCCACCCCCAGGTCCGAGGCGCGCTGGCGCAGCTCATTGACATAACCGCCGGTGCCCGCAATGACGAACTTGGCGCGCGGAAAATCGCGCAGCACTCGCGGCACGGCCTCCACGAGCACGCCCGTGCCCTTTTCATAGACTACCCGCCCGATGTTAAAGACAATCTCTTCTTCTGGCAGGGCGTACATGCCACGGAAGGCGGTGAGGTCCTCCTCGCGACAGGCGGCAAAGCGGGTCACATCGACGCCGTTGGGGATTACATCCACCTTGTCGGCGGGCACCTGGAAAAAGCTGCCCACTTCGTACGCCATATACCGGCTGGCGCAGATGACCCGCCAGGCTTCGTAGGTAAGCCACCATTCGACGTTGTGGATCGCCTGTGAGATCTCACCATGCAGATCGCCCCGGTTGCGGCCCCGCTCAGTGGCATGAATGGTGGCAATAAGGGGCACCTTGTAGCTGCGCTTGAGAGCCACTGGGGCAAAGGCCGCCAGCCAGTCGTGGGCGTGCAGCAGGTCAAAGGGGCCCACGGTGCGCCACAGATTCTCGGCGTGCTCCTCCATCACCAGGTTGGTCTGCCAGGCGGCGGTGTGGATGTTGGGCGCCTCGAAGGTGGGCGGGTCCACCCGGTGGATGGTATAGTTGGGCCCCTGCTCCTCGCTCGGCCCGCCGGCCCAGCGCGGCGTGATCAGGTGCACGTCGACCCCCAGTGCGCCGAGGGCGGGCACCAGGTTGGCGACATGCTCGCCGAGGCCCCCGACGACGTGAGGAGGATATTCCCAGGAAAACATTAGAACGCGCATACGGACAAATCACTCCTTAGAGGGAGCGGGTCTCAGACCCGCCCCTACACTTCCGCGGATTCGCAATCTTGTTGCCAGCCGTTGACCAGGCCGGCCTGGACAAAGGCGTCTAGCGCCTCTTCATATTCCTCGTCCGTCGCTTTGCGGCCAAGGACGGGATCCCCGACGGCTTTGTGCGCCGGGAAATACTGGTTCATGATGCTCACATGGATCGCCGGCGACAGGTGCTCTGCCAGCCAACGGGCGACCTCGCGGCTGCCGCTCAGGCCGCCGGGCAGCACCAGGTGGCGGACGATCATCCCGCGCACGGCCAGCCCGTTCTCATCGAGCACCAGGTCCGGGCCGACCTGGCGGAGCATCTCCTGCAGGGCGGCGCGGTTGGCCTCGACATAATCCGGAAAGCCGGAAAGGCGCCGGGCGATGCCGCTATCGGCGTATTTCGCGTCGGGCAGGTAGATGTCGACGATATCCTCCAGCAGGCGCAGGGTCTCGACCGCCTCAAAGCCGCTGGTGTTGTAGAGGATGGGCAGGCGAAACCCCTGGGGGATCGCAATCTCCAGCGCGGCCAAGACCTGGGGCACAAACTGGGTGCCCGTCACCAGGTTGATGTTGTGGCAGCCCTTGGCCTGCAGCTCGAGCATCATGCCGGCCAACTCCTCAAGGGAAAAGTCTTGCCCCACACCCAGCTGGCTGATGGGATAGTTCTGGCAGAAAAGGCAGGCGCCGGTGCAGCCAGAGAAGAAGATCGTGCCCGAGCCCCGGACGCCGCTGATGGGCGGCTCCTCCCAGATGTGACGGTTCCAACTGGCCACGCGCGGGCGCGGGCCCGAGCGGCAGACCCCAAGCTGCCCCGCCAGCCGGTTGACCCCACAGCGGCGAGGGCAGAGGGTGCACGACTGCAGAATGGCCTGGGCCGCCTTTACCCGGTGCGCCAGCTCTCCACTGTCATATAGATGAAGGTAGGAAGGGTGCAAGCTCATTGCCCCTTCCCACGGCTGCGGCCCTGGAGCGCCCGATACTTTTCCCATTCGGGCGCATCGCTCACCTCTTCCAGGGTGCGGCGCAGCTCCATGATCTGATCGCGCAGCAGGGCAGCCTTTTCAAACTCGAGGGCCGCCGCCGCTTCTTTCATTTGCTTCTCCAGCTCGCGGATCAGGCGGAAAGCCTCGTCCTTCGGGATGTCAGGCTTGCCGCTGGGCGCGCGCTGTTCTTCAATCGTGCGCACGCGGGCAGTGAGATCATGTATCTCTTTGACGATGCTGGCCGGCACAATGCCATGAGCATCGTTGTAGTCCTGCTGGATCTGCCGGCGGCGGTTCGTCTCGTCGATGGCGCGGCGCATCGAGTCGGTGATCTGGTCGGCGTACATGATCACCTGGCCGTTGAGATGGCGCGCAGCGCGGCCGATCGTCTGGATCAGCGACGTCTCGGAGCGCAAAAAGCCCTCCTTGTCGGCGTCGAGGATGGCGACCAGTGATACCTCGGGCAGGTCCAGCCCCTCGCGCAGCAGGTTGATGCCCACCACCACGTCATACTCGCCCATGCGCAGGTCGCGCAGGATCTCTACCCGCTCCAGGGTTACGATCTCGGAGTGCAGGTAGTGCACCTTGATGCCCAGCTCGCGCATATAGTCCGCCAGGTCTTCGGCCATGCGCTTGGTAAGCGTGGTGACCAGCACCCGCTCGTGGCGCTCGACGCGGCGGTTGATCTCGCCAATGAGGTCATCGATCTGCCCCTTGGTGGGGCGGACGAGGACCTCCGGGTCGATCAGGCCCGTTGGGCGGATGATCTGCTCAACGATCTGTGCGCTGCGCTCCCGCTCATAGGGACCGGGTGTAGCGGACGTGTAGATCACCTGCTTGACCCGGGCCTCAAACTCCTCGAAGGTGAGCGGCCGGTTGTCCAGCGCCGAGGGCAGGCGGAAGCCATAGTCGACCAGGACCTCCTTACGCGCCCGGTCGCCATTGTACATGCCGCGCACCTGAGGAATGGTCATGTGCGACTCGTCCACAATGAGCACATAATCATCGGGGAAATAGTCGAGCAGCGTCCAGGGAGCCGCGCCTGGCTGCCGCCGCGCCAGGTGCCGCGAATAGTTCTCGATGCCCGAGCAATAACCAACCTCGCGCAGCATCTCGATATCGTAGCGGGTGCGCTGCTCCAGGCGCTGGGCCTCCAGGAGCTTGTCCTGTTCGCGCAGCTTGGCGACGCGCTCCTCCAGCTCCTGCTCGATATCGGCCAGGGCCAGGTTGAGCTTTTCCGCCGGTGTGACGAAATGCTTGGCCGGGAAGAGGTCGATGCTCGGGCGGTCGGCCAGAATCTCGCCGGTGAGGGGGTCAATCTCGACCATGCGCTCGATCTCATCGCCCCAATAATCCACGCGATAGGCTGTCTCACTGTAGGCGGGCTGGATCTCGACTGTATCGCCGCGCACCCGGAACTTGCCGGGGCTGAGGGCTGTATCGTTGCGCTCATAGTAGATATCGACCAGGTGCCGCAGGACCTTGTTGCGATCGTGCAGCTCGCCCTGGCGCAGCCGCAGCACCTCGCGGCCATACTCCTCCGGGTCGCCCAGGGCATAGATGCACGACACCGAGGCTACAATCACAACATCGCGCCGGCTAAAGAGCGATGAGGTCGCCGCCAGACGCAGGCGCTCCAGCTCATCGTTGATGGAGGCATCCTTTTCGATATAGGTATCGGTGCGGGGCAGGTAGGCCTCCGGCTGGTAATAATCATAGTAGGAGACAAAGTATTCCACCGCATTGTGTGGGAAGAAATCCTTGAACTCGCTGTAGAGCTGCGCGGCCAGGGTCTTGTTGTGGGCAATGACCAGGGTCGGGCGCTGGACGCGGGCAATGACGTTGGCCATGACGAACGTCTTGCCCGTGCCGGTTGCGCCGAGCAGCGTCTGGTCTCTGTAACCACGGGCGAGGCCCTCCACCAGGCGATCAATGGCCTGGGGCTGGTCGCCCGTGGGCTTCATTTCACTAATCAGTTCGAAATCAGGCATTCAACACATCCATGGGTGCAAGCCGGCCTCCTTGTCAGTGTATCAGCCCCCCGAGGACGGATTGCCAGAAAAAGCCGTTTTGGAGGGCCAGGAAAACCTGCATGGCGGGCTTGCTCTCTTCCTGCAGAGTGTGGTAGGTGGCCGGGAAGGTCACTGCGCTCACGACCACGGCCAGGATGAACGTGGTCGGCTGCACGTTAAAGGCGATGCCCTGCTGGTAGCCGTCGTACCACTGTTTGGCAATCACGCCGATCATGCCGGCAGCGTACAGCACCAGCGGCCAGACGTTTTGCTGTGACAGCAGCGCTCCCGCCGTCGTAGCGGGCGGCACTGACTGGGCAGGGGGCGTCTCTGCCGGTGGGGGCGTATCGGCCTGCGGCACTGGCGGCGTCGTTGCAGTGGTCGCTGTCGCGGGCGCTGGGGCCCATCTGGGCAAACTGCGAGCGCCGCGTATGGGCGCACGAAGGTCAAAGTAATCGAGGACGCGTTTGCTAAGCGGGGATGCCATGGTACCCTCCACGGATGAGCCGCTGTTTTATGCGGTTGTGCTGCATCAACTCACCACACTCTGAGTCGATTATAGCATACTCATGCCTTCGCTGCAATGAAATCGGACGCCAGCGCCAGGGTGCAGGTCATTCCAGGGTAACCTGCGATAGCATTGTCACGCTGAGTGTTGCAGGGCCCATGGGCCCCGTCAGCATGCATGACATGCGGAGCGCCGCCTGCCAGGCGGCCAGGGGCCGGGGCGGGCCGCCGGCGCTCCATGTGCCGGCCAAGGCTCTGATCGCTGACAGGGCTCTCGTGAGAGTCCTGGGCCACTCGGGGGGATAGTTCTAATGGCAATACCTTTCAAATAAGGAGCGAGACTGAAGTACTTCTGCGGGCATACCCGGTTGCGCGCTCGAGCAGGGCCACCCGGGGCTGAAGCCATCGGGCTCAGAGCGGCGAAGCCCCCTTCGGGGCTTGTGCTAGAGCATTCCTTGGTGCTCAAGCCAACCTGCTCTCACACGAGCCCGCAGGGCTTTCTTCTCAGCCCGACGGCTTCAGCCTTGGGTCCCCTTGCTCAGACTCTACTCAGACTCTACCCGCGCCGATACGTGCAGTTGACCCTTTTGCTGAGGCTCCTACAATAGAGTGAACAGGCTACTGGCTGTACAATGAGGAAAGGATGTGCTATGAAGGTCACCCCGCAAGAACGAACCTTGCTAAGGGAGCTGGCCAGCCGGGTCGCCGAGATCGCGGCGCTGCCGGTGCAGCAGGAGACGATCGCGCTCTGGAAGGCGCTGAACGGCCTCAAGCCGGTGCGGCCGATGGTGGCGATCGACCAGGTCTGCTGGCATGAGATGAACGTGGACGACGAGCTGACGCTGCGCACCGAGAGCCCCTTCTGCCGCGACCTGGAGACCCGGTTGCGCCGCACCCTGTATGCCTGGAAGTACATGCGCGCCGATATGGTCGTCGAGCCGGTCATCGAGGTCGGCAAGATCATCCGCAGCACGGGCCTGGGCATCGAGACGGTGGAGCGGACGGCGGTGCTCGACCCGGAGAACGATGTGGTGGGCCATGCCTACATCGACCAGCTCAAGACGGAAGAAGACATCCAGAGGATCCACACGCCCGAGCTGACGCTGGACGAACAGGCGACGGCTGAGGTTGAGGAAGCTGCGCACGGGATCTTTGACGGCATTCTGCAGGTGCGGATGCAGGGGATGCTGCCTGGCTTTGCCCCCTGGGACGTCATTACCACCTGGCACAGCCCAGAGAGCATCCTCTTCGACCTGGGGACCCGGCCCGAGTTCATGCACCGGGTGATGGCGCGGCTGACCGACGCCTATTTGGGCATGCTCGATCAGGCGGAGGAGAAGGGGCTCTTGGGGCACAGCCAAGCCACCATCCACTGTACCGGCGCGTTTACCGACGAGCTGCCTGCACCCGGCTTTGAGCCGCGCCGCCCGCGGGCGCGCGACTTGTGGACCTATGGCATGGCCCAGATCTTTGCCGGCGTGTCGCCCACCATGCACCAGGAGTTTGAGCTGGCCTATGCCGCGCGCTGGTATGAGCGGTTCGGCCTGGTCTATTATGGTTGCTGTGAGCCGCTGGATGGCAAGATCGATATCATCAAGCGCATCCCGCATGTGCGCAAGGTCTCGATGAGCCCTTGGGTGAATGTGGAAAGGGGCGCGGAGCGGATCGGCAGAGACCTGGTTTTCTCGCGCAAGCCCAGCCCGGCGTTCCTGGCCGACGCCTGGAACCCGGAGGCCGTGCGGCGGGATTTGCAGGCGACGCGCGACGCCTGCGCCTGCTATGGGTGCCCGCTGGAGTTTATCCTGAAGGATATCAGCACCGTCGGTTATCGGCCGCAGCGGCTGTGGGAGTGGGCAGATATCGCGATGGGGGTGGCCAAGGGGTAAGTGCGCGCCGCCGTGGAGCGGTTTGGCGCTCTGCGCGGGGTGGAGGCAAAGTCGTTACTACGACACCGGGCGAGGGGCCGTGCCTCAAGTGCGCCTGTGCGGGGAGCATGGCGGGGTAGAATCCCGCCCTACGACATTGGGCGAGTGTCAGGCCCAACCCTTTCTCTATACCAAAGGAGTCTCTATGAACACGCTCCGCTACACACTTACGGACTATACGTACAAATACTGCTCTGATCGGCCCGCGCCCATCGCCTGGGGGCAGACGCACATCGAGCTGCTGGCGCTGCGCAATGAGATGGCGGCCTGCCAGCTACTGCTCGAGCCGGCAGAGACGGTGCTGGCGACATTGGGCCGGGCCCTGCACCTGCACTGGCAGCCGGGGGCGCGGCTGCGGGTGGAGGTGGGCGAGCTGCGCTCTGTCGAGGGCGACGTGCTTCTTGGGGGAGAGGTGCAGGCATGCTTTGTGGGCACGGTGCCCGTGGATGGGGAGGGCACGCGGGTGGCCGACCCGCTCCTGCGGCAGGAGAGCATCCTCATTCCGGCAGGGCGGGTACAGGCCATCTGGCTCTCGCTGCGCGTGCCCAAGCAGGCCAGGCCCGGCCGCTATGTGCTGCCGCTGACCCTCTACTATGCCGCTGATGATTTCCTGGATGAGGAGATTGCCGGCCAGGCCGAGGTGACCCTGGAGGTGGCGGCCCTGGTCCTGCCCGACCCGGCAGAGTTCCGGCACTTTCTGGATCTGTGGCAGCACCCGACGGGCATTGCGCGCGGGCACGGGGTGCCGCTCTGGTCCGAGGAGCACTGGCGGCTCATCGAGGCCTATGGGCGCGAGCTGGCGCGGTTGGGGCAAAAGGCCATCACGATCATCGCCTCCGACAGCCCCTGGGCGGGCCAGCGCTGCCGGGGCAACCCGGAGTACCCCTCGGCCCTGCACGAGTACAATATGGTGGGGATCAGTCGGGGGCGGGACGGCAAGCTGCACTTTGATTTCTCGCGCATGGACCGTTATGTGGAGACCTACCTGCGCCTGGGGATTAACAAGGAGATCGAGGTACTTGGGCTGTTGGCGGCCTGGGATGACGATTTTGGCCGGCCGCTGCAGGACCACCCCGATAACATCCGCCTGGCTTGCCGTGACGAGGCGACGGGACGCATCACCTGGCTCCGCACCCAGGCCGAGCTGCGCGAGTACATGGGCGCCCTGGCTGCGCACCTGCAGCAGCGGGGCTGGTGGGAGCTCACCCGCTTCACGGCCGACGAGCCTTCCGATGTCGCGCTCTTCCGTCAGCGGGTCGATTTCCTCCACTCCGCCTGCCCGGGCGCCCAGGCCAAGATTCCCTTCTATCACACCGAGCTAATGGGCGAGTTTCTGCAGGACGTGGCCGACTGGGTGCCGGTGCTGCACGGGTTGGCGCGCGATGTGGAGACGAGCCGGCGGCTGCAGGCGGCCGTGCAGGCGCGCGGAGACCGTTTCCTGTGGTACGTCTGCTGCGGCCCCAAGCGCCCGAACAACTTTATCACCTCCCCTGCCATTGAGGCGCGTTTCCAGGGTTGGTTCACAGCCTGGGCTGGGCTGGATGGCTTTTTGCGCTGGGCGTTTACCTGCTGGCCAGCGGATCCATGGGGGCAGCCTTACTACCGCATCCCACACTGGCCTGCGGGCGACATGTTCTTCGTCTACCCGGGGGGCGATGGGCAGCCGGTCCGCTCGCTGCGCACCGAGACGCTGCTCTTGGGCATTCAGGATTTCGAACTGGTGGCGCTGGCGCGGGCAGAGGCTGAACGCCGGCCCGAGGTGCGAGCGGCGATCGAGCAGGCCTTCGCGCGCATCGTGCGCGCCGACCTGGCCGCGTTCGCCGCAGTGAACGAGCGGGCTGCGGAGACGCTATACTCGCTGGCGCCGGAGGATTATGAGGCCGCGCGGCGGGGGATTATCGAGGCGATGGGACGGTAATAAGCAATAAGCGATGCGTAAGGTCGCTATGGCGCGACGTGCGCTGCTCTCCTCGGGTGGTCTTCCATGCGAGGCTACTGGCGAGCAGACGAACCTGCGCCGTGGCGACCTTACGTTTTACGTTTGACGCTTTACCCCCTACCGGCGTGCGTAGCTCCGCTTGCGCTGGCGATACAGGGCGCGCAGGTTGGCCTGATGAAGCTGAGAGACAAGGCCGTCGAGGGGGATGCGCGAGCGGCCGCAGGCCTCGATGTCGATTTTGCGCAGCTCGGACTCTGACCCTCCGCTCTGGAGGATTTCCTCGACCCGGCAGTCGATGTTTTCCAGGTAGCTGATGCTCGACTCGACCGTTTCGGCGATCTCGCCACGCAGCAGGATCTCGCCGTGGCCCTGCACGATCATCTCCGGCTTCATGGACTGGACGGTCGCCAGTGACTTGCTGAGCAATTCGCGGCTGCCCCATGGGATATAGGGGACAGGCATGACGGCATCTCCCGAGAAGAGAATGCGGTCGCCCTCGATCATGACGCCTATGGAGTCGTCAGTGTGCCCCGGCAGGTGGCAGAGCCACAGTGTGCGCTTGCCAAAGTGCAGGTGCATCTCCTCATCGAACACGACATCCGGCAACCTGATGATGACGTCCTGCAGAGCCGCAGTGTGCTGCTTGGCTTCGGCCAGACGCTGGTTGCCGTACTGAGAGAGAGCTTCCCGGCAGTAGCGGTGGCTGATCACCGTGGCCTCTTTGAACAGGTAGGTCCCATAGCTATGGTCGCCGTGAAAGTGCGTGTTGATAACAAAGCGCACCGTGGGGATGCCCTGTTCCTCGATAAAGCGGACGAGTTCGGCCGTTTCCTCTGGAAAGGGCAAGGTATCGATTACGATGGCTCCCTCGGGAATCAAGATGACCCCTGCAGCAGCCTGCGCATAGGCGTCGCTATAGAAGACATATATATCCTCGGCGACTCGTTCGCGCTTCACGCACCTCACCTCCTCTAGCTTTCGGTTGGCGAGAATATCACATAACAAAGTGAATGTCAAGGAAGCGGCTGTTAGTTGCAGGATCAGGCTTCTGCGATTTCTCTTGACATTTGCATGGGCCGCGGTTACAATCATCCTGCAATCCAGCCGGAACCAGGGCGAGTGTTGCATGCTCTCTGGGGAAGTGTATGCAGGCTTGACCCGGGCGCCGGCATAGCCGGGCGGGAGGGATACTGATGATTCTGGAGAAGATCCGTCAGGTGTATCCGCAGCTGACCCGGAGCCAGAGAAAGCTGGCCGATTTCATCGCCAATTCGTACCAGGAAGCGGCTTTTATGACGGCTTCGCGCATGGCGCGCAGGCTGGCGGTTAACGAGGCCACGGTGATTCGCTTCGCACAGCGGCTGGGGTACCCCGGTTACCCGGAGCTGATTCACGATGTACAGGCCCTGGTGCAGGAGGAGCTAAAGGCTCCCGGTGAGGCGGAGGCGGCAACCTGGGTGAAGGAGCCCCTGCTGACGAGCCTTGAAAAGGAGATGGAGGCCCTGCAGCGGGCGATCAGTCACATCTCGCCGGAGCTGGCGCACCAGTTGCTAGATCTGCTGCGAGGGGCGCGCCGCATCTGGGTGACGGGGCAGGGAGAGTCTTTCTATCTGGCGGGCATGCTGGCGATGGAGCTGGCTGGTCTCGGGCGAGAGGCGCGGATGATCGCTGGCGATTCGCAGAGCCTGGCGCTGGCCCTGGCTGAGATGGGGACCAACGATGTTCTGGTGGGTGTGGTGGCGAGCCGCGAAAACCCGGAGCTGGCGCGGGCGATGCGGATAGCGCGCGAGCGGGGCGCACGCACGCTGGCGATGACCTCGTCTCCCATTGCCTTGAGTGCGCAGGCGGCGAATCTGGCTCTGGTCTGCCCGGTGGGTGAGTCTTTGCCGGTGCCCTCGCTGGCGGCCATGGCCGTGCTTATGGACGCGCTGGTGCAGGCGCTGGCGGGGCTCGATATGCCCGGGACACAGCAGTTCGGCCGCACGGTCGACGAGGCCCTGCGCCATCTGCGGGGCGGCAGGCGGAGCGCCTGAGCTCCGGTGTGAGGGCAATGGCCGGGTGCAAAGCAAAGAGGGCTCCCTCTAGAGAGACAGCCCCCTTTTTCATGCCTTCGCTGCCCTGCAAACGGGCAAAAATAGCCCCCGCTATGCCGTGTGCAACAGTTTTGAACCTGCTTTCGCAGGTGGGTGACTTTGTTCACCAGCAAGCCGCCTTGCCCGGTGAAGGGCTACTACAGCGCCGGTGAAAGGCCGTCCCCGTATACCGAGTGTTGGCTCAAAACTATGGTTGCATCACGAACACAGCAGGGGTTATTAGGACCAAAGTTTACCACGGAATGGCTACAGGTGCAAACAGTTCTTGACGCCGAATGCCTGTTGACTGCGATTTGACATGCGGGCGGCTATCGTGTACAATTCAAGATAGGATCTTGCCAAAACTGCTGATGTTGGTGAGGCTGCCGGGCCGATGAGGGCCTGACAGGGGTCAATACCAACCTCCAGTATCATAATCGCCTCGAGCGGGATCTCGAGAACAATACGCTGCCCAGTCGTGGCACAAGTCGATGACGCCCACAGTGCTCCAAGATACGAGCACCTTGTGGGCGTTTTTGCGTTTCTGCGCTGGATTGATGGTGGACCAGACTAGTCTTGGAGGGATGATATGGGCCAGGTTCTGATCGATGATACGACTTTGCGTGATGGTGAGCAGACGGCGGGTGTGGTCTTTGCCAATAGCGAAAAAGTGCGCATTGCCCAACTGCTGGCTGAGATCGGGGTGCAGCAGATTGAGGTCGGCATCCCGGCCATGGGGGGCGACGAGCTGGAGGCGATCAAAGAGATCGTGGCACTCGATCTGCCGACCAGCATCCTGGCCTGGAACCGGGCAGTGATCTCGGATATCGAGGCTTCGCTCTCGACAGGGGCGCAGGCGGTCGCTATCTCTATCTCGGCCTCGGATATTCACATTCAGAACAAGCTGCATCGCGACCGGAACTGGGTGCTGGAAAGTATCAAACGCAGTATCGATTTTGCCAAGTCGCACAAGCTGTACGTGTCGCTCAATGCGGAAGATGCTTCGCGGGCCGATATGGAGTTCCTGCTCGAGTTTGCGCGGGCCGGGCGAGAAGCGGGCGCTGACCGCCTGCGCTTCTGCGACACCCTGGGCATTCTGGATCCCTTCCAGACGGAAGAGCGCGTGCGTACGATCGTGCAGCACACCGGGCTGCAGGTGGAGATGCACACGCATAATGATTTTGGCATGGCGACGGCCAACGCCCTGGCGGGCGTGCGCGGCGGCGCGACCTATGTGAATGTGACGGTGAACGGGCTGGGTGAGCGGGCAGGGAATGCGGCCCTGGAAGAGGTCGGCATGGCCCTGAAATATATCATGGGCATTGATACCGGGCTCGACACCAGCCGCTTCCGTGAGCTTTCTGAGTTTGTCGCTCGCGCAGCCAACCGGCCGCTGCCGGTATCGAAAGCGATTGTCGGTGATAATGTGTTCGCCCATGAGTCGGGCATCCACGCAGACGGCGTGCTGAAGGACCCTCGCAACTATGAGGCTTTTGCGCCGGAAGCGGTGGGCCTTACGCGGCAGCTGGTCATCGGCAAGCATTCGGGCTCTAAGATGGTCAAGTACAAATTCCGTGAGTTCGGCATTGACCTGGACGATCAGCAGGCCAACGAAATCCTCGCGCGGGCGCGGCGTATGGCGGTAGAGGTCAAGCGCTCGCTCTTCGACAAGGAGCTGATGTACATCTACCAGGATTATCAGCGCGGCAATGGCAATGGCCACAGGCGCTAGTACTGCAACCGTACCTGCTGGCTGGGGACCGGTGGTATCGTGGCCAGAGGCTTCGTACACAGCCGGAACGGGACCTTTGGGGTTGGGGTGGGTTGGGTGCATATGGGGCCGCCCGCAGGCGGCCCCATATGCAACCAACCCACCCCAACCCCGCTTGTCTCAAGTGCGGTTGGAGTATTAGGGGCAGATGCCCTTTGGCCCGACCGCCAGTTTTCCCGCTCAACCACCCTCAGCTTCACTCTGCTGTGGCCCCGGACGAGTGATTGTCCAGGCGCCACCTGGCCCGATTCTTGCTCAGTTGGTGTAATATCCCACTGGCCGGCAAGAACACCGGGGCCTTTTCCGCCGCGAACGGGCAATCCAAAGCACACGGAGAGACGCCAAGGAGGGACATGGCTGACTCCCGCCGCGATGCCCAACGTTCCACCCGCCCATTGCTGCGCGTGCTCATCGGTGTGGCCGTCGGGTTGGCGGCGCTCAATGTGGCCCTGCTGCTCTATTGGGGCAGCGGCTTTCTCCTCCTGAGCCTTGAGTGGTATACGCCGGCTGCGCACACTATTCTCGCCCTGGCGGGTTTCAGCATCGCCTTTCTCAGTTTTGGGCGCTATGTGGTGTTGCACGAGCCGGAGACCTTTTGGATTGGTCTGGCCTTTGGCGCTTTCGCTATTCTGGATGTGTTCTACGTGCTCGCCTTGCCGGCCCTGCTCCCGGGCGAAGAGAGTCTCATTGGCGATCTCCCCAACACCTCTGCCTGGCTTGGCAGCCTGATGCACACCGCCCTGGTCTTCTTCCTGCTCATAGCCCCCATTGCCCCCTGGCCACGGGGCGACGCACGCGTGGTGCGCTGGTTTCCGTGGTCGATGATAGCGGGCATTGGGTTTCTCGTGGCGGTCGCATCACTCTCGGTGGCTTTAGAGTCCTTCCTGCCCGCGATCGTCGTTAACGAGACCTACACCCTTCTGAGCAACGCCTTCAGCATTGTGTTTGTGTCGGGAGCCGCCGTGGGCGCCGTGCTCTCAGCCCGGCGCTACCAACGGACCGGTGATGCGTTGCTCGGCTGGGCGGCCCTGACCCAGGTACTGCTCGCTTTTGGTTACGTGGCCTATCTCGTCAGTGCCCAGCGCTTCACCTTCTGGTGGTACTGGCAGCGTGTTCTCTGGATCGCCGGCTTTGTGCTGATACTGTTCGGCTTGCTGTCTGAGTATGTGGGCCTCTTTCGGCGTGAGCGGGAGAGGACCCATGAGCTATGGGCCCTGCAGCAGGTGACCGACCCTGCACTGGCCCGCCAGGGTTTGGAGCCGCTGCTGCACGGCCTATTGGAGCGGATCGTCGACCTGATGATGGCGCATGCCGGAGCTATCCTGCTGCTGGATCCGGCCAGGGAGGAACTGGTGCTCCGGGCGGCGGCAGGCATTCCCCTGGAGGATGTCGCCAGCTGTCGCATGAGAATAGGGGAGGACTTTGCCGGGCGCGTGGCTGCCCGGAATGCCCCCTTTTGGGTGCGCGACGCCCAGGCCGACCCGGCTATCTGGAATGCCTACATTAGGACTCGCGGGATCAGGGCGATGCTGGGAACGCCGATGCGCGTCGGTGACGAGCTCATCGGGGTGGTGCATGTGGATTTCCTGGTCCCCAGGGAGTTTGGGAGGCGCGAAGCGCAGCTGCTGGAGGTTGCCGCTGAGCGGGCTGCCCTGGCCATCTACCAGGCAAGGCTGGTGGAGCAACTGGAGCGCCGGGCAACGGAGATGGACGCCACCATTACCTCCATCGCTGATGGAGTCCTGATCCACAACTCGGCAGGGGATCTCGTGCGCACGAATCCTGCAGCCGACAACATCCTGCGCTACACTGAGGAGGAGCGCGCAAAGCCGCTGGCGGAACGGCTGGCGGCACTGCGCATGGAGACAGCCGAGGGCAGGCCGCTTTCACTGGAAGAGACGCCTGTTGCGCGGGGGCTGCGCGGGGAAGCAATGCAGGGGGTGGAGATAATCCTCCATCGACCGCCAGACAGGACTATCTGGACCCTGGTCAGTGTGGCGCCGATTCGCACGTCTGATGGCACGCTCCTGGGATCGGTGACGACCCTCACCGATATCAGCGAACGCAAGCGGATGGAGGTGGAGCGGGAGCGGCTACTGCAGGAGGTACAGGGCGAGCGCAGCCGGTTACAGGTGCTCATTGATACCGCTCCTGTAGGCATCTCCTTCCATTTGGCTCCAGACGGCCGCCTGGAACTCATCAACAAAGCCGGCGAGGCCATCCTGGGCCGGCCGACGGCGCCGGGACTGGCTGCCACCGGCATACCCGCGTACTATGGCGCCTTCCTGCCCAGCGGCGAGCCCTTCCCGTCTGAAGAGTTGCCGGTCAGCCGCGCGCTGCGCGGGGAGATCTGTGCCGGCATAGAAATGCTCATCCGCCAACCATCCGGCCAAGCGATTTACATCCTGGTCAACTCGGCGCCGGTACGCGATGCTGGAGGGCGCATCGCCGGGGCCATTGTGGCCTTCCAGGATATCACCCCCATTAGAGAGCAGGAGCGGCTGCGGGACGAATTCATCTCCACCGCTGCCCACGAGCTCAAGACCCCGGTGACCACGATCAAAGGCTATGCAGAGATGATGCTCAAATGGGCGCCGGAGGGGCGCGACCCTCGCGAGGCCGCAGCCATCGGGATGATCGATGCCGCGACGGATCGTATCAATCAACGGGTGCAGGAGATGCTGGACGTGGTCCGTTTCCGCAAAACCCCAGCGGAGATGCGGCGGGAGCGCTTTGAACTGGGGGAGCTGGCCTCGCAGGTGGTGCAGCGGATGCAGACGCTGACCAAGATCCATACGCTGACCCTTCAGCGAGAGGGGGAGATTCCGGTGGAGGCGGACCGCGAGCGGATCGGGGAGGTGCTCGTGACGTTGGTGGACAACGCGATCAGGTCCTCACCCGAGGGCGGGGATATCGAAGTGCGCGTGTGGGTTCAGCAGGGGGAGGCGAGGGTTGCGGTGACGGACCATGGTGTGGGCATTCCCAAGGAGCGGCAACCCCATATCTTCGAGCCCTTTTACGAGCCTGTGCCTTCTGGCGCCGCCGGCTATCGTGGCGTAGTCGCGCTCAGCCTCTACCTCAGCAAGGAGGTCATCGAGTGCCACAAGGGCCGCATGTGGCTGGAGAGCGAGGAGGGCAAGGGGTCCACCTTTTACTTCGCCCTGCCGTTAGCGGAGAGGGGAGCAATGGCCGCAGAGCCTGAGGCGGAGTGCATTCCGCCGCCTGCCTTTTTCCTCTGCGTGATATGGTGGTACAATCGCCCTACCATCGTGTCGGGAGGAAACATGTCGTATCTGGAGCAAGAGATCAACGAACAGCCCATGGTGTTGGCGCGCCTGCTGTCGGAAGAGAGCCAGCGCGCACGGGAGATCGCGCGGGCTATCCAGCACAAAGGGCCACAGTTCATCATGGTGGCTGCGCGCGGCACATCGGACCATGCCGCTACCTATGGCAAGTATCTGCTGGCGAGCTCCTGCGGCTTGCCGGTTGCGCTGGCGGCGCCCTCGCTGTACACGATTTACAAGCGGCCGCCGCGCCTGAATGGGGCGCTGGTGGTGGGGATTTCGCAATCGGGGCACTCGCCTGATATTGTCGAAGTGGTGGCCGAGGGCCGGCGGCAGGGGGCCCTAACCCTGGGGATCACCAATAGCCCAGAGTCGCCTCTGGGGCAAGCGGCCGAGTATTGCCTGCCCTGCCACGCCGGTGAGGAGCGAAGCGTGGCGGCTACCAAGACCTATACTGCCCAGCTGACTGCACTGGCGCTTCTCGCGGTGGCCATGGCCGATGACCCCACGATGTGGGCCGAGCTGGAGCGGATGCCGGAGCGCATGGAGATGGCGCTGGGGGCCGCGCCGCAGGTGCAGTTCCTGGTGGAACGCTACCGCTATATGGAAAGCTGCGTGACCATTGGCCGCGGCTATAACTATGCCACTGCCCTGGAGATTGCGCTCAAGCTCAAAGAGCTGACCTATGTCGTGGCCGAGCCCTACTCCTCCGCCGATTTTCACCATGGGCCGATTGCGATCATCGATCGCGGTTTCCCTGCCCTGGTGGTGGCGCCCAGTGGCGTCATTTTCCCCGATCTGCTGGCCCTGATGCGGGAGCTGCGCGAGCGCGGGGCGGAGATGGTCGTGGTTTCGGACCAGGAGAGCGCCCTGCAGATGGCCCAGTCTCCACTAAAGCTGCCTGCAGGCGTGCCCGAATGGCTCTCGCCGATCGTGTCGGTCGTGCCTGGGCAGCTCTTCGCCGCCGCCCTCACGCTGACCAAGGGGCTGGATCAGGACCATCCGCGCAGCTTGCACAAGGTGACGCAGACAATCTGAGCGCAGGTTGGACAAGGGTTGTGCACTGGCTGTATAATGCGCAGTAGTGCGTATCCGTACTACTGGCCGCGACGCTGTGGCCGAGCCAGTGGCATTGCATGCAACCCAGGAGGAACCCCATGGTCGAGAAGCGTTTCCGCTCCCTGCGTATCATCAGCGCCGTCCTGAAAGTGCTCGCCTGGATCATTCTTGTGCTGGGAATCATCGGCGCCTTTATCATGTTTATCGCAGCGATCTCTGGGGTGGCTGCGAGAGCAAGCTACAGTTACGCACCCCGTGCGGTTGCAGTCGGCGGGTTCGTGGGAGGCCTCTTGGCTGCCCTCTTGATCGTCCTCGCCGCAGTGATCTACTTTCTCTTTCTCTATGCGGCGGGCGATGCTATCGGTCTGGCGCTGGCCATTGAGGAAAACACACGCCAGACGGTGCACCTACTCAAGGGCGGCGATAGCCTGCCGCGGCTGGGCTAGGGGCCCATACTGGTTGAGGAGCAAGGTTGCTCCAGCCTCCCCAGGGCTTTTCGGTTTGTATAGAGAAAGTGTAGTGGCGGGGTTGGGCGCGCCGCGGGTGGCCAAGCCAGCTGTGAATCCAGGGACGATTGGTGGCCAGACGCTGCTCCCAGAGTTCGCGCCACCGCTCGCCGACGGCCGTCGCGTTCGGCGGCTGGCACTGCCAGTGCAGCATGCACGCACTCCAGTGAAGGAGGTCTGTGGCAAGCAGGC
>Ga0078972_1001632_pt1 | contig 82292 bp, 55 predicted proteins | sample YelNatPaOPGAMG01_FD_67568 | JGI IMG/M metagenome (GOLD analysis project Ga0078972, IMG submission 67568) | Hot spring thermophilic microbial communities from Obsidian Pool, Yellowstone National Park, USA - OP-RAMG-01 (SPADES assembly) (version 2) | ecosystem: Environmental > Aquatic > Thermal...
GGGCGAGCTGCTTTTGGGGTGCAGGCTTCCAGGCCTGCGGCCGGCATTCGTGCCGGCCTTGGCGCCCTTGACCCACAGCCCTCCGTTCCACCCAATCGCCACCCCCGTGGAGCATGCCGGCGGCCGTGCCGGCAGGGCAACACACACGCCACCTGTACGGCGCTTGCAAAGGCCATCCGGCCCGCAAGACTGCGCGCTCCACCTCAAGCCGTCGCCGCAAAGTGGAGCATGCCGCCAGGCTTGGCACATCGGCAGCCATGTGCCGGTGGTTGGCTTGTGCCCGTTCCCCATCGCCGCCGTGGTGCAGGCTGCTTTCGTGAGGTAGACATTCTTGTCTGGAACTGTAGAAACTCCAGAAAACTGCTCCGCAGTTTCCCACCGCTCCCGCCGCCCTTGGAAATCGCTGCGCGATTCCCACATTCCCACAGCTTCGACTACGGCGATCTACAGACTCATCCAACCCAAAACCGAAAGGAGCCCAGCGGACACTCAACTCCTATTCTTCAGGCTCATCCTTCGATGAGAAAATGCTGAACGCAGCCGGCCGGATGCGCCGGCGGGGGCCATCGGAAGCCCGTGTGGGGGACGGCCGGTTTTACTCTGGGGTTGAGCGCGCCGCCGCGCCGTGGTGAAATTGTTCCATCACCGCGAGAGGATTACCGGTGAGGACGAGCAAGGGAGAGGAAGCGATGATGCGACGCGATTTTCTGGAGAACGGACTGCTGTTGCCCGCCCTGGTCCCTGCCTCCGCGCAGGGGGCTCAGACCGGGCTATCGGAGGCGCCGGTGCGGCGCGTGGAGGGCATGCCCCGGATGCGGCTCTCGATCGGCGCGGATCATGCCGGGTTTCCGATGAAGGGCGTGGTGATCAACATGCTCAAGTTCTGGGGACACACGGTCACCGACCGGGGAACGTTCAGTCCGGAGCCGGTGGATTTTCCGGACATCGCCAGACTGGTTTGCGAGGACGTGCGCAGCGGGCGCGCCGAGCGTGGGATCATGGTTTGCGGAACGGGCGTGGGGGCCTGCATCGCTTCCAATAAGATGCGCGGGATCCGCGCTGCGCTTTGCCATGACGCCTATTCGGCGGGCCAGAGCGTGGAACACGATGACGTCAATGTCCTATGCATGGGCGCCTGGATCATCGGGCCCAAGACGATGGAGCAGGTGCTGGCGGCTTTTCTGACGGCGAAGTTCAGCACGGAGGAGCAGTTCCGGCGGCGCGTTGAGAAGCTGGAGCAGATGGATGCGGAGCGCTCTGCGCCGCCGGCCCAGCGATGAAGTTTTTGGGCCGCCGCGGGACCGGCGTCTAGGCCAGAACCTCGCGGAGGCGGCGCGCGACGGTCCGGTGCTCATTGCCGCGCATCATCCAAACCGAGACCAGCAGGCTGCCCCTCCCCTCGTTGAGCACGGCGATGGGCGGGTCCCCCTCGCGTAGCTTGCGCACGACCTCCGCGGAGGTGATCCGTTTTGCAGCCTCGTCCCATTTGACGGCGAGGTGAGGAACCTCGTTGGCGATGGGAGGCACCTTGACCGCGGTTTCGATGCCTTCGACCCCGGTGAGCATGCGCATCATTTCCCGGACGCGGCCCTCGAGCATGCGGATTTCGGCATCGTGATCGGTTCTCACATAGCGTTCGACCGCCGCCAGCAATCCGATCATCTCTTCCTTGCCGACTTTCATTCCGCGGCCGATGCCGCCGGCGGGGCTAATGGCGGGGCGCGCGGCTTCGATGAGGTCCTTGCGCCCCAACAAAAGGCCGGAGCACTGGGGCCCCATCAATCCCTTGCCGCCCGAGAAGGCCACCAAATCGAAGCCTTCCTTCCAGATCTCGGAAAGCCGGCGGGCAGGGGGGACGTCGGCGGCGGCATCGTTGAACAGGGGGATGTTGCGCTTCTTGCCGAGCTGAATCCACTGCCGGCGGGAGATGCGGCCCGCGGCGTCATTCTTGTTGAGGTAGAACATCATGGCGGTGGCGGGGCCGATGGCGCGCTCGGCTTCCTCGAGCGTTTCGACCCAGACGATTTTGGCGCCCGCCACCAGCATCTGCGCTTCATAGCCGCTGCGGTGGCTGCGCTGCTGGATGACTTCATTGGGCATCCCGTCGGTGTTGGGCAGCGCGGCGTAGCGCTTGCGGTCGCCGCGGGTGATGCACGCCGCTGTGGCCACGGTGATGGCGGAAGCGGCGCCGGCGGTGACCATGGCGGCGGGGACGCCCAGGATTTCGGCGATGCGGGCTCCGACTTTCACTTGGAGATCCGGCAGGTCCACGAAATATCGCGACGCCTGCTCCATGGCGCGCACGACCTCGGGCGGCATGATGGAGCCGCCCAGGATGGTCAGCGTGCCGGCGCCGTTGATCAATGGGCGCACGCCGATGCGTTCGTAGACGCCGGCGCCGGCCAGGGTGCGTTCCCGCCGGGCGGCGCCGGCTTTGCCCGGGGCGCCCAATGCGGCCATCACCGCCGGCGTGCTGAAGAATTTTCTCCGCGTGGTTGTGGTTGGCATATTCGATCTCTCCCGCGCTGCCGCGGTTGACGCGAGGATTGCCGGGCCTCCTGCCTGCTATGATCCTACTTTCGGAGGATCGTGTGAACCGCAGGCAATTCGTATCTGGCTCGATTCTTTTTGCGGCGGCGGGGTCTCAGGCCAACAAGGCTCAAACCAAGGCAGCGCCCGCTTCGGAGGCCCGGAGACGCATTGCGAAGGCTGCCGCGGCGGCTCTGGCCATGCAACGGCGCGACTGGGAGCAAGGCGTCCTGGCTCAGGCGTTTCTGGAAGCAGGCGACGACAACCAGGTCATTCTCCTCACCAAAGCGGCTATCGTGCAGAGAGCCGCCGATGGGCGTTTGGCTGTGGTCATCAGCGGCGGGCCGACCGACCCCGCAATGGGCGGTGAAGCCTACTGGCGCGCGGGGGAGCTCACGGGCGATCCGGAAATCCGGCAAGCCGCGCAAGGGCTCCTCGATTACATCCTCCAGCGGGCGCCCCGCGCCGCCGACGGGACGCTCTATCACGTCTTCCGCCGTCCTGAAGTCTGGTCGGACGGGTTTCACTGCGCTCCTCCGTTTTTGGCCTCCCGCGGTCTGTACGACGAAGCGCTGCGCCAGATCGAGGGCTACCGCAAGCGGCTGTGGAACGCGGAAAAGAAGCTGTTGTGGCACGTCTGGGATGACGAGAAGCAGGAATACACTCGCAAGAATTTGTGGGGCGTGGGCAACGGCTGGGCCGCGGCGGGCCTGGCGCGCGTGATTCGCGCCTTGCCGGCCTCCCGTCAGGAGGACCGGAACCGGCTGGCCGCTTTTCTCAAGGATCTGATCGATGGATGCCTGGCGTATCAGCGCCCCGACGGGTTGTTCCACGATTTTCTGGACCGTTCCGATACGTTCGTTGAGACCAATCTGGCGCAGATGCTGGCGTTCGCCATTTACACCAGCGCCGCCGGAGGCTGGCTTCCGCAATCGTATGTAGCGCACGCAGACCGCATGCGCGCCGCGGCGCGAGCCAAGATGGACCGGTTTGGCTACGTGCAAGGCGTCTGCGGCGCGCCCAACTTCGACCATCCCGGCACGGCGACCGAAGGCCAGGCCTTCTGCATTCTGATGGAAGCGGCGGGGCTCAAATACGAAGCGGCCCGGCGCCGCGCTTGAGGGCAAAAACGGCGTTCCGGGTACGCGTGGTTTCGCTGGGAGCCCGGGCAGCGGGCACCCGGCGGTTGCGATCAGGGCTTAGGCGCCTCCGTTTCTCCGGACCGCCTCTTGAGGAACGAGTCCAGCAGGCCCCGGGCCTTTTCCACGGCTGCCCCTTTGACCATGCCGCCGATATCGGGATAGACCTTGGGCGACTCCAGCGTCCCGCGCACCCGCACCGGCACCCTCAAGCGCCCCGCGCCCGCGGCATCGCGTTTCCCGGCGAGCCGTGAAGCCAGCTCGCCGGTCATGTCGGTCACCAGATCGAAGCTGATCGCATGATCGAAAGCGACCCACCCCTGGCCCGTTACCGTGGAAGACGCATTCTGCAACGCCAGCTCGGGAAAGACCAACCGGCCGTTGCGGATCTCAAACCGGCCGGTGAGGGTCAGGAAATCCGTGGCGCCCGCCTTGCCCTCCTCTCCCGCCAGTACGTTCCGGACCCTACCCTCGATCGTGCCCAGCAGGTCGAACAGAGCCACCTTTCCCTGCTCCACGCGGATGGTCCCGCCGCCTCTCAGCGAGTCGCGCAGTTGGGCAGCGTCCCGTCCTGCGAACTCGATCCGGTAATCCGGAATCTCCGCGACGCCGGATACAGACTCCTTGGCGGCGGTGAAGGCGCGCAGCATCTGCTCAATCCTGACGCCCCGGACCGATCCGCTGTTTGTTCCGCTCACGCCAGCCTGGCTGTAGCGGACGGACAAAGCGCCCTTCCAGGTCCCTTCCCCCAGGCGCAAGGACGCCGAGGGCGCATTGATCTCTATCGCCGGGTCGCCTAGCGGCTGCCGAACGGCGATGCGGAACGGGGCCTGTCCGCTGAGCGGCAGCCGGGTTTCTTTCGAGCGGCCGAGGGCAAAGTCCGAGAAGACGACTTGCCCGGCGCCCTCGGCCGCCGTCATGAGGTCGCCTTGCAGGGAAGCTTTTAAAGAGATCGCCGCATCCGCCGGAGGCTCCCGCAACAGGTCTCCCAAATACTGACTGCGCACGGCATCCGGCGCTTCCGCGGGAACCAGCATCACGGAGAGTTCTCCTTCCGCAGGCAGGGAATTGGGCGCCGCCGGCCCGGCGTGTCCTTTGAAGCCGAGCCGAGACCTTTTCGCTCCGAACACTTGCGCTTCCAGCTCCACGCGCGCGGGGCGTTTCGGGCCGAAATCCGAAACCGTCAACTGGATGCCCCTCAGCGTGAGGTCCGCTGCCTGGCCATGCCTGCGGTAGCGGACGCTGCCATTGGTGAGCAAGATCCGGTCCACGGACACCCGCTTGCCACTGCTGCTTGCCGCAGCGTCGCCGGCGCTCTGCGGCTCGGCTTTACCCAGCGCAGCCACCAGCGCCGCCACGTTGCTCGCGCCGCTGGCGTTGCTCTCGATATTCAGGGCCGGCTGGCGCAGTTCCACGCTCCGCACGCGCACCTCTTGCCCGAGCAGCGAGAACAGCGCCACTTGCGCGCTTGCCTCCTCCACCGCCAGCATCGGCTCTGCTGCGAAACCGGGCGGGTTGCCAACGCTGATCTTACGCAGACGAATTACGGGTTGAAAACGGATCCATGGAATCAGGTCGAAGCTTCCCTGCTGGACGGCAACGGCCACCGGAAGACTCGCCGTGGCCGAGCGCACCACTGCGCCGATCCGCGAAGGCGTAAGCAGCGCCTTGATCGCCAGACCGCTACCCACAACCAGGACCGCGTAGATTCCTGTCAGCCAAATCAAAACCTTCAGCGCAGCTCGCATTGTGTGCCTCCAATTGAGCGGCCCAGCTTTTGAAGGGCTTCGGCCGTTCTCCAATCCGTTGTTCAAGCGGCCATGGAAACGCCGCGGAATCTAGTCGGTCATCGCCTCCAACGGCATGGGGCGGCGGGGGGCCGGCAGCACGGGCGTCAGCGGCGGACCGGCCAAAGCAATGGTAGTCTTGCTAGAGTTGCTGTCAAAGATCTCCAGCGTGGGCACGACCGTGCAGGCGAGCGGCGCAAGGTTCATCAAGGAGGTGGCGATGGGCCGCTCGGAGCGCACGGTCAACGAAGCTGCCACCAGAATTCTGGGCGGCGGGAAGATGAGGATCGTCGCCTGCGGAGAGAAATCCAGCCACTTGGCCGTCCCCGGAAGGAGGTTTTCTACGGTGTCCTGTTTGAGCAGCGAGCCGCCCTCGTCGTAGAAACGCACGTCGACGCGGCAGGGCATCACAGGCGCCCGGTCTGGCAGAGGATTGCGCGCGGTGTTGAGCAAGGTGATCCGCACGGTCTGGCCGGGGATGATGCCGACAGCGGCGAAGTCGTACCCAGCCAAGCGGGTCAGCGCCGTTTCCTGGCACCAGAGGGTTGCTGGGAAGATCGAGATGAAGAAAAGCTTTGGGATCAGGCTTCGCATAGCTGCCTCCCGCCGGGACCGGCAGTGGTCCCGGCTGTCTATTACTTTAGACCCGCCGCGGGTAGAAGGGTTGCGCCGTTCGGCGGCGTCTATCCCCGGGCCGGGCTTGGCGGTGGTATATGTCAACAAGATGACGGCCCGGCAGCCCGATCGAGAGACGGCCGGCCGGAAAGGAGATGGCCTCATGCAGTCCGATTCCAGCACTCATGGCATCACGCGGCGGCAGGCGCTTCAGCGTTCGGCGGGAGCATTCTTGATTCTGCCCAGCGGACTGGCGCGCGGCTATGCCGCCAACAACAGGCTCGACATCGGCGTGATCGGCTTAGCCGGGATGGGCGGAGTGGATGCTTCGACGCTTCACAAACTGGGGGAAAACATAGCGGCGCTTTGCGACGTCGACGCGCAGGTTTTGGAAAGGCGCGGGGCGGAATATCCCAAGGCGGCGCGGTACACCGACTTCCGCAAGATGATCGAGAAAGAAAAGCTGGACGGGGTGGTGGTGGCCACACCGGACCACAGCCACGCCTATATCAGCGTTTGGGCCATGAAGCATGGGCTGCATGTTTACTGTCAGAAGCCGCTTTGCCAGACGGTGCATGAAGCGCGGGTGATGGCCCAAGTGGCGGCGGAAACCGGCGTGATCACCCAGATGGGCACCTCCAGCACGTCCGAGGAGCGCAACATGCGGACCGTGGAGCTGATTCAGTCGGGTGCGCTGGGCGAGATCATCGAGGTGCATGTCATGACCGACCGGCCGGTGTGGCCGCAGGGTTTTGAGCGCCCGCCGGGGGAGGACCCCGTGCCGCCGCACCTGGATTGGGATTTGTGGCTGGGGCCGGCGCCGCTGCGCCCGTATCAGTCGGTGTGGCCGGCGGGACACAAGGTGTACTCGCCCGAGCAGAGGAAGCGGTTCATTTATCACAAGGAGGGGGACATTGCTCTTTATCACCCGTTCATGTGGCGGGGCTGGATTGAATTCGGCAGCGGCGCGGTCGGGGACATCGCCCCGCACAGCATGAACGTGATCTTCTGGGCGCTGGACTTGGGAGCGCCTGCGGCGGTGGAGGTGGTGGAGACCAGCGGCATGGCGAGGGAGATGTATCCCGAATGGAGCGTGATCCGCTGGGAGTGGCCGCAGCGCGGCGTGCACCCTCCGCTCAAGATCTACTGGTACGACGGCGGCAAGACGATACCGGATTCGATCACGGGCGGCCGGGGCGAGGGACTGGTGTGGATCGGGACCAAGGGCAGCCTGCCGCCGGGGCGAGGTCCATTTCTTGGGCAGAAGACGGAACCGTACGTTCAGCCGCCGCCCAGAGACTGGGGGCGCGAGGAGGTACACAAGGACTGGGTGGAGGGGATCAAGCGCGGCAAGCAGCCCGGCTGCGATATGGCCTACGCCGGGCCCTTCACCGAAGCGTATCAACTGGCTGACGTGGCGCTGCGGGTTGGACACCGCATCGAGTGGGATCCTTTGGCGTTCCGCATCACCAACTGCCGGGAAGCCAATCAGCATCTAACCCGGGAATACCGCAAGGGCTGGGAGCTGAAAGAGATCGCCGGGCGGGCGTACGAGGTGCGCCCGCCCGAAAAAGGCCTTGGCGGTTGATGGGCGGCGGGGTCGCCACCAGGACCGCCGCCTACCAGAACCGCACGTAGAACCAGACGACGACGCTCAGAATCACCGCGGTGTGGATCACGTCCCAGTGATTCCAACTTGCGCGCGTGGCGGCGCGCTGCTCCGGCGTGGAGCTGGCAAAGGTCAACCCGGTCAGCTGGTGGTCCGGCTTGGGCTTGGTGAACAGCGAGATCACCACGATCAGGGCGATAGTGAACAGGAACAGCAGGACGCAGAAGTGCAGCCAGTTGATGGCCGCCAGGCGAGCCAGCAGGGTGCCCTCGGGCAGCGAGTTGCGGAAGATGGTGAGCACCAGGCGCAGCATGCCGATGATGAATCCGACCACGAGGCCCCAGTAGCCTGCCGCGGGCGTGACGCGTTTGGAGAACACGCCGAGCAGGAACACGGCTGCGATCGCCGGGGCGATCAGCGATTGGACAATCTGCAAATACTCGTAGAGCACGTTGGCCACGAACCGCATGACGGGGATCCACACGACGCCGAGCAGCACAACGGTGGCCGTGGCCATCCGGCCGACCTTGACCAAGTGCTCTTCGGTGGCCTGCGGGCGGTATTTCTTGTAGAAGTCGACGGTGAACAGCGTGGCGGAGGAGTTGAACAGGGAGGCCAAAGAGCTCATCAGAGCCGCGACCAAGCCGCCGACCACCACGCCCTTGATCCCGGCGGGCAGCAGGTTGGCAACCATGGCCGGGAACGCCTGATCGGCGCGCTCGATGCGGAGCACGCCCTTCTGGACCAGGGCGTAGGCGATCATGCCCGGCATGAGGAAGATGAAGACCGGCGAGAGTTTCAGGTAGCCGGCAAAGATGGCGCCGCGCCGGGCGTGGGTCTCATTCTTGGCCGAGAGCGTTCTCTGCACGATGTACTGATCCGTGCACCAGTACCAAAAGCCGATGATGGCCGAGCCCAGCAGCACGCCGGTCCAGGGGAAGTTGGGATCGGAGGCGGGGCGGATCAGGTGGATGTTGGAACCCACCAAGCGTTCGACTTCGCCCCAGCCGCCGACCTTGATCAGGCCGACGATCAGGATCACGATGGAGCCGATGAGCAGCACCGGAGTCTGAAGCACGGAGGTGTAAAGCACCGCCTTCATGCCGCCCAGGACCGTGAAGAGGCCGGTGATCAGCACAAGCGAGATGGCGCCGATCCAGAAGAAGTCGATGCCCATCCAGGAGTCGATTCCGAGGACGGTTTTAAAGACGACCCCGCCGGCGTAGACCGTGACGGCCACCTTGGTCAACACGTAGCTGACCAGCGAAATCAGGGAGAGGAAGCTGCGCGCGCCGGAGTGGTAGCGCTTTTCGAGAAACTCCGGCATGGTGAAGACGCGGCTGCGTTCGTAGAAGGGTACAAAGACCCAGCCCAGCACCAGGATCAGCCAGGCGTGCATCTCCCAGTGCGCCATGGCCATGCCCGACTCGTAGCCGGCGCCGGCCAGGCCGACCAAGTGTTCGGAGCCGATGTTGGAGGCGAAGATGGAGGAGCCGACGGCCAGCCAGCCCGCATCACGCCCCGCGAGGAAGTAATCCGTGGTGTCCTTCTCTTTTTGCAGGAGGACCCACACCACGATCGCAGCCAAACCTGCAAAGAATCCGAGCAAAACGATCCAGTCCAACGCACCGAATGCGACCATCCGTTTTGACCATCCTTATCCGCCCGGATCACGGGCTTGTGTGTAACGAAAACGCTTACAAAGCCATTCATTCTATCCTTTTCGGCCGGCCTTGTCGATGCCACCCCCGGAGCTATTCGGGCGCGGCCGCCTGTCCCGAATCGGCCGCCCCGTACTCTTTCAGCTTGTTATGGAGTGTCTTAAGGCTGATGCCGAGGATTTCGGCGGCGCGGGTCTTGTTGTTCCGGGTGTGTTCCAGCGTGCGGAGGATCAAGGCCTTCTCGGCCTCCTCGACGGTGGTTCCGACCGGGACCCGGATCGAGGCGGAATCGTCTTCGGCGGATGGGGCAAGGGAGGGCGGCGCAAACGGCTGGGGCAGATGGGAAACGCGCAGCGTGCCTTCCCCGGCGACGATGACGGCGCGCTCCAGCACGTTGCGCAGCTCGCGCACATTGCCGGGCCAGGAGTGGCTCCTGAGCATTTCGATGACCTTGGGTTCGACGTCGGTGACTTTGCAGCCGTGTTTGCGGTTCAGGGAAGCGAGCAGCGCCTCGCAGAGGACCGGGATGTCCTCCTTATGTTCGCGCAGGGGCGGCATGTGGATGCGGAAGACGTTGAGCCGGTAATAGAGATCTTCGCGGATCTGGCCTTTTCGGACCGCCTCTTCGACGCGCCGGTTGGTGGAGGCGATGACCCGCACATCGACGAGGATCTCGGCTTTTCCGCCGAGCCGGCGCACGCGGGAGTCTTCGAGCACGCGCAGGAGCTTGGCCTGGGTGGGCAGGGGCATATCTCCGATTTCGTCGAGCAGCAAGGTGCCGTTCTGCGCGAGCTCGAAGCAGCCGGCGCGCCGCTCGACGGCCCCAGTGAAGGCGCCTTTCTCGTGACCGAACAGCTCGCTTTCCATCAGGGTTTCGGGCATGGCGGCGCAGTTGACGGCGACGAACGGGCCGTCGCGGCGCGGGCTGAGGGCGTGGATGGCGCGGGCGGCCAGCTCTTTTCCGGTTCCGCTTTCACCGGTGATCAAGACAGCGGCCTTGCTGGGAGCGACCTGCCGGATGAGCGAGAAGACCTGCTGCATGGCAGGCGAGCGGCCGGCCAGATCGCCGAGCACGCCCTGATAGCTCAACTGCCGCTGCAAGCGTTCCGCCTCCTCGGCCAAGCGGCTCTGGCGCGCAGCGCGCTCCAGCAGCGTGCGCAAGGCCTGAGGCTGGATGGGCTTTTCGAGAAACCAAAACGCGCCCAGCTCGTGGATGGTGGAGATGGCGGTTTCCAGATTGCCGAAGGCGGTCACGACGATTGCCGCCGGGGCGCCGCCCTGGGCGTTGAGCGCACGCAACAGCGCAGCGCCGTCCATGCGCGGCATCATCAGATCGGTGACCATGACCTCGGCGGGGAATTCGGCCAGAATCTCCAGCGCCTCTTGCCCGTCGGCGGCGGTGCGCGTTTCGTAGCCCCAAGCGGAGATCATGTTGGCCAGGCCCGTGCGCTGGTTCTCTTCGTCGTCCACTACCAGGACCCGCACCGGCCGCCGGCTGCGTTCGCTGCTCATGGCGCATATTGTAGCGCTCAAAGCAGCCTCCGCTCGAAGAGCCGCCGTTGGGCTCGGCGCGCCAGATCCAGCGCCGCCTGCTGCATAGTTGCCGTTCCGTCTGCCGCGGGCTCCGGCTATGTATTCTAGGTGTAGGAATTCCATGAGCCGCGCGGAGCTGGTCCAACAGGGCTTTGAGAAGTGGAAGTCCGACTTCCACTACGTGCGCCAGCTGTTCTGCCGGATGCTGGAGGAAGAGGGCGAGGCGGAACTGGCGGCGTTCGTCCGCGGCTGCTTTGACGGCGGAGGGCAGCCTTCTTCCGGCTTGACTGCCTTGCATTGCCAGGCGCTCTCGATCGTTTTTCAGCTTCTCAATATCGTCGAAGAGAACACGGCCAATCAGGTGCGGCGGCGTTTGGAAGATGCCGGCGAGCCGGAGCCCGGTTTCTGGCTACAGAACTTGGAAGACTTGAAGCGGCGCGGGTTTAAGGAAGAACAAGTCCGCGAACATTTGGCCACCGTCTCGGTGGAGCCGGTGCTCACCGCTCATCCGACCGAAGCGAAGCGGCCTTCGGTGTTGGATCATCACCGGGACATCTATCGGCTGCTGACGGAACGGGAAAACCGCCTGCTGACGGGCGTTGAGCGGGACATCCTGGAGAGGCGGCTCAAGGCCGCCTTCGAGCGCCTTTGGCGCACGGGCGAGATCTATCTGGAGCGGCCGGATGTCACCAGCGAGGTGCAGCAGACGCTTTACTACTTGCAGTCGGTGTTCCCGGATGTGGTGGAGCTGCTGGATCTGCGCTTCCAACACGCCTGGCGGACCGTTTTCGGGAACGAGTGTCCCCCGATGCCCGCGCTGCGCTTCGGCAGTTGGGTGGGAGGAGACCGCGACGGGCATCCCTTTGTGACTTCCGAAGTCACCACCTACACGCTGAGGTTGCTGCGGCACGGCGCGCTGGATCTGATGCTGGACCGGCTGCGCGCGATCGGCCGGCGTTTGAGTTTGGCGGAACCCGAGGGTGGGCCTCCCGCGGCTCTGGCCTCGCGGCTTGCCGCGCTGAGCGAGCTGCTCGGCAGCGACGCGGAAGAGACGCTCCGAAGATATGCCGGCGAACCCTGGCGGCAGTTGGTTGGCCTGATCCGGAAACGCCTGGAACGGACGCGCAAGGAGGAAGACGGGCCGGTGGCCTACCGTTCCGCGGCCGAGTTTCGGGAAGACCTGGCCGTTTTGGAGAGTTCGCTCAAGGAGGCCGGAGCCGGGCGCGTGGTCGAGCTCGACGTGCGGCCGCTGGCCGCTCAGGTGCGGACGTTCGGCTTTCAACTGGCCACGCTCGATATCCGGCAGAACAGCGCCTTTCACGACCGCGCGATCGCCGGCCTGCTGGCGGCTGCGGGCTTCTCCCGGGCGGATTATCCCAACTGGAGCGAGGCGGAGAAGTTGGAGCTGCTGAATCGGGAGTTGGAGTCGCCGCGGCCCTTCACAGGACCGTACACCGTTCTGGAGGGAGAGGCCAAGGGGGCCGTGTCGTTGTTCCAAACGTTGCGCCAGCACATCTTGCGCCACGGGCCGGAAGGCCTCGGGCCGCTGATCGTGAGCATGACCCGCAGCGTGGCCGATTTGCTGGGCGTCTATCTGCTGGCCCGCGAGGCCGGCCTGCTGGTGCAGACGCCGGAAGGGCTGGCCTGCGAACTGGCCGTCACGCCGCTGTTTGAAACGATCGCCGACCTAGACCGCAGCGCCGCGATCGTGGATGATTTTCTGCGCCACCCCATGACCCGGCGGACGCTGGAGCATTTGCGGCGGCGGGATCAGAAGCCGGCACGGGAGCTGGTGGTCATGCTGGGCTACAGCGACAGCAACAAAGACGGGGGAATTTTGGCTAGTCACTGGAGCCTGCACCGGGCTCAGCGGCAACTGGCGCGCCTAGCTCGGGAACATGGCGTGCGGATCTCGTTCTTCCATGGCCGCGGCGGGACTATTGGACGCGGGGCGGGTCCCGTGCATGTCTTCCTGGAGACTCTTCCTCCCGGAGCTTTGCAAGGCCGGATCCGGCTGACGGAACAGGGCGAGGTGATTTCTCAGAAGTATTCCAACCGGCTGACGGCGACCTATCAGCTGGAGCGGCTGCTGGCGGGCGTGGCGCACGCTTCCCTGCTCTCGCAGAACATGAAAGACGCCCCGCATCCGCTCGAACCGCTGTGGGCGCCGGCCGTGGAGCAGAGCCTGAGGGCATACCGGGAGCTGGCGGAAAGCGACGGGTTCATTACGTTCTTTGAGCAGGCCACGCCCATCGACGCGATTGAACAAAGCCGCATCGGGTCACGTCCGGCGCGCCGCACCGGGGCGCGCTCGCTGGCCGACCTGCGCGCCATTCCGTGGGTTTTCAGTTGGAGCCAGGCGCGGTTCCACTTGCCGGGATGGTACGGGGTCGGCTCCGCGCTGGAGTGGCTGCGGGAGGCTTCGCCGACGTCCTGGAAGGACTTGCGCCAAGGGATCCGCCACTGGCCTTTTCTTTCTTATTTGCTGCACAACGTGGAGGCGAGCCTGATGATGGCGGATCAAGGTTACATGGGGATGTACGCGGGACTGGTGACCGACGAGGCGCTGCGGCGGAGAATCCTGGCGATGATCCTGGCGGAGCATCAACGAGCGCGCCAAGCGATTGACGAGCTATTCGGACGGACGGCTGAGGAGCGCCGGCCGCGGCTGGCCCTGGCGATCGAGCTGCGCAAGAATGCGCTGCGCCCGCTGCACGAGCTACAGGTGCGATTGCTCGCCCGCTGGCGCGCGCAGCCGAGCGAAGAGCAACTGCGAGCGCTGCTGCTCACGGTCAATGCGATCGCGATGGGCCAAAAGATGACCGGCTGAGGGGCCTTTTACTCCCAGGCGCACAAGGACTCGACGTAAGCGGCCGAGCCGTCGCGCAGCCAACCGTCCAATTGGGCAACCTCCTTGAGCTGCTGGCCGCGCCAGCGGGTGACGGCGGCGAACCGGCAGTCCAAGTCCGGCAGCGCGGTCATGTCTCCCCAGAGCTTCTCGTACTGCGCCACCGGGAAGATGTCTTCCTGTCCGCGCCCCCAGCGTTTCTTGACGTCTTTCAGCGTGATATAGGTCGGAATCCGAGCGGCGAGGTTGCGGACGGCAGCGGCGACGCGCTCCGGATCGGTCAGATCCGAGCGCGTGAGCTGGAAAGCTTCCAACAAGCGGCCGATGTCGACCCAGGTCGTGGCGGAGTTGTAATAGGTGAGCCGGAATTCGACCTCCTCGGCAGGCAAGGCCAGGCCTTCGACCAGGCGCACGCGCCCGTCGACGCGGGCCAGTCCGCCACCGCGGTCCTCGAGGAGGCGCGGGACTACCTCGAAGGTGAGGGCCGCTCCGCTTTCGATGTGCAGGCCGAGCAGAGCCGGGTCCACGTCCGCGCCCAGGGTGTCGACGTTGTGCACCATCAGATAGCGCAGTTGGGGGCGCAGCGCCAGCAACTCCAGCAGCACGCCGTTGCGGAGCATGTTGGGGATTTCGTACCAGTGCCCGGCTGGGTTGAGACACTGGAGCGGCAGGTTGTCGGTGTAGTCGCTTCCCTCGCCGGCCTGCTCGGCCCAGTGGATGAGAGCGGCGCGGAGGCTATCGCGGACCTTCTGGCGCTGTTCGTCGAGCACTTGCTGAGGCATCTCTTCCCAGGCGAAGCGGAGATCGCGGGTCATGGGCACCAGGCGCAGGCCCACGGCCCGGCCCGGAGAAAGCAGCAGGGGTCCCTCATAACCGTAGTTGCCGTGCTCGGCGAGCCAGTCCTGGATGGCGCGGTGGGTCAGATAGCTGGTCGTGATGACGTGAGGCAGCCAGCAGCCAACGGCGCGCGACAAGCGGCGGCTCTTGGCCAGATGCACCTCGAGGAAATTCCTGTGACGGCCGCCCAGCCGGCAGAACGGATGGAGCGCTTTGACGACGCCGGCGCCCTTGGTCCAGCGGGTGCCGATGCCGCCCGCCAGAGTCACCACGGCCAGTTCACCAGAGGCCAGAGCCTCCAGGCCGCGGCGGCGTAGGCGCTCGGGCAGCCCGCCGGAGGCGTCGCTGACGTCGCCGGGGCGCACGTCTTCGATGAGGCTGCTGGCGGGCAGGCGGTTCTGGGCCAGACCGATGCGCCCGCTGCGCAAGTCGGCGCGGATCTGCTCATGCTGAACGCGGTCAAAGCCGAGCTCCTCGAGCAGGGCTTCCAGACTTTGTCCGGCGGAGCGTTCCTGTTCCGACTGCTGAGGCAGCATGCGTTCAAACAGAGCCTGCACCATTCCGGAAAGTTCCGGCCGGGTGCGGCAGGCGGCGGCGAGGCGGTCCAGCTCGGCGCGGCGGGCCGGGGTCAACAGGCGCAGCTCCTTGCGGAGCAGCGCAGGCGTCATGAGCGTGTAGTAGGCGCGCGGCAAAAGGGCGTTGTCTTCGCGGAGCAACTCGGCGTAGGCGCCGCGTTCGTTGATGGCGAAGTTGTAGACCACCGGCTCCATGGCGAAGGGCATGGCTCGTTCGAGGCGGCGCTTGGTCTGCTGCATGATGGCGGCGAGACGGTCCTGAGCGGCGGGCTTCACCGTCGGGTCGAACAGGAATCCCATGCCGCCGCCCGACATGCCGCCGAGCATCCAGAAGCCCCAAAATCCTGCGCCGAACTCCTCGCGCGCCTGGCGGATGAGCAAGTCCGTGTAGTAGTTGCCGGCCCAAGGGATGATGGTTTGAATGGGGCCGTGGAAATTGCGGTGGGTGGCGCGGCCGATGGCGGCGATGTCGCCGGCTTTGAGCAGGGCCACGACCTCGTCCAGAATTCGTATCGCCTCCTGCCGTGCGGCCCATTCGGCCTCCGAGCGCAGCAGGTACTTCTCGGTGACCATTTCCAGGATGGGGCCGACGTCCTGCGCCATGCCGCCGTGCACCAGCACCAGACTGTTCTGGAGCCGCTCGCGAGTCTGGGGCGTGACTTCCTGCGTGGTGTAGACGGTGTGCCGCGGCAGCAGGCAGCCGCGGCTGACGCCATATTCGGGATCGCCGGGCGAGGCCACCGCGCCGCAGATCAGCTTCACCCCGGGCCACAAGCCGCCGGAATCCTGCCAGCCTCCGCCCGAGCCGCCCAGCCATTCGCCCAGGATGGCGCGGGCCGCGACCAGCCGCCGGTCCGCTTCGTCAAGGGGGCCCGTCAAGCGCCGGGTCTGATTGGTGGCGCGCATCATCACCGTGATCAGGCAGGCCAGCAGGCTGGTGGAGACCGCCAGGCGGGAGCCCTTGGGAATGTCGTGGACCTGGCTGACAATTTCGATGCCGTAGCCGGGAACGCCGGTGAGGGCGGTGAGCACCTCAGCGAGCGGCACCGGCGCGCCTTCCAGGGCCGGCGGGACAAGGCCGGCGGCGATGAGGGCCGCTTTGAGAAGGCCCAGGTAGTCACGGGCGAAGTCGAACACCTCGGCCAGCGTGCTGATTTCGGCTGCGGCCTGCAAATCGACGCTGACTAAGCGCAGCACGGGCTCGTCGATGACGCGGAAGTAGGCGGCCACAGGCGGCTGGGGCGTTCCCTCGCCTGCGGCGCCGCGCACGGCAAGGTCGATGGAGATGTTGAGCACGCGGGCGCCCTCGGGGAAGTCCATTCCGAGAAAGAAGATGTCGCTCCAGCCGCTGTGGGTCAGGTCCATGCGGACCGGAGTTGTTTCGCGCAGGACGGGGAACAGCGGCTGGGAGGCGGAGCGCTCGAGCAGTTCCGGGCGGATGCGCAGCGGATAGTCGGCGGGGTGGCCGGCGCGGAACATCCACTGGTTGCCGCGCACCGAGCGCACGCTGCGGCGGACCTGATCGGCGAGGGTTTGAAAGCCAAGTCCGCGATAGGCAGCCGCCAGCGCGCTGGAGATGGCCTCGTTGGGGCCATGCTCTTGCTGACTGAAATGGAAGATGCGGATGGCCTCTTCAAAGCGGCGGTTCAACAGGCACTCGTAGCCGTCGAAAGGGATCCGGCCGCGCGGGCTGACGCCGGGTTTGAAGGGCAAATGAAAGCGGTGGATGGCGTAAAGGAAGAAGAGCGCGCGGACGCGCTCGTAAAGGTTGGGGCTGGTCCGCCGGAGTTGTTCGAGAGCCTGGCATTCGGCCAGCAAGTCGTCCCGCGAAGCCTGACGGCAGAAGGCGTCGAGAGAACGGTTGCGGACTTCCGGGTCGTGGGAGAGGATGATGGAGGTCAGTTCGCTCATCGCGTCCTCGCTAACGGGAGGGGCTTTCCATGGCGGATTCGGCCAGCCAGCTCACCAACTGGGAAAGCAGGTAGTCCCGGTCCTTGCCGCTCATAGCGAGAGCCAGTTGCGCCAGCCACAGGCCGTAACGCGATCCGAGGTCGAAGCGGCTGCCGTCCTGCTCCAGAGCCAGGTACTTTTCGGCGGCGGCCAGTTCCTGGAGAACTTCGGAGAGGCTGGCGGGCGGAGGGCCTCCGTTTTCGAAGCGGGCGGCGAGCAAAGTCATCAGGCGGGGAGTGAAAACGTGCATGCCGAAGAAGCAGAGGTAGTGCCCTGCCCTCAGGCCCGCGACCACCAGATGTTGCTCGGCCTCGGTGGGGGTGGGTTTTTCCAGGACGGTCTCGATGCGGTAGAGGTCCGGGCGGCCGTGGACCACTTGGCCGCCCACCGCGCCGAAATGGGGAAGCAGGCTCTCGCGCGTGGCTTTGACCGCGGAGACGGAGCATTCTTCGGCCGAGGCGGTCTCCACCAGGCGCTGGGCGCAATTGCGCCCGCCGCGGTGGACGTAGAGGTGGTCTCCGACAAGCTGGAGGAATGGTTCGCCTGCGGTGAACTCCCGGGCGCAGTAAAGGGCATGAGCGTAGCCGCGGGGTTCGGGCTGGGGGAGGAAAGTTAAGCGGCGGCCGTGCAAGCCGGCCACGCGCTGGTACGCCTCGCCGTCGCCGGGACAGACAACCACGCCGACTTCTTCAATGCCAGCGCTGACCGCCTCCTCGACGAGGATGGCCAGGACGGACTTCGGAGAGCCATCGGGGCCGATGAGGGTCTGGAGGGGAAGCGTGCGCTGCTGGGGGGCTGCCGCGGTGATCACGGCTTTGCGTACTCTCATGGGAAAATCGCTCCTCTGATGAGTCTAATCAAGCATACGGGGAGAAGGGGCGCACCGGGCCGAGGCGGGCCGGGGGTATACTGGACGCGTTCAAGGAGGGATTCATGAGCCCACGAAGAATCACCGGGATGCGTTTAAACCGGGAAATCCAGACGGACCAGACAAGCCGCAGGGAATTCGCCGCCACGCTGGCCGTGACCGCCGCCGCTCCCGCCGCCTTAGCCCAGCAGCCCCCGCCTGCCGCGGCCCAGACCGCGCCGCCTGCACGCAGAGGCCTGCCGCCGGAAGCGATGCCCTTCGAAACGATTGGCCCTTTCGTCCGCAAGGATGCGCCGTTCAAGGCCCAGCCGTTTCCCATGACGCAAGTGCGTTTGAGCGCGGGGCCTTTCAAGGATGCGCAGGAGGCCAATCACCGCATGCTTCTGCGCATGCCGGCTGACCGCCTGCTGCATAATTTCCGAGTCAACGCCGGGCTGCCTTCCAACGCCGAGCCGCTGGGGGGCTGGGAGCAAGGTCCGAACCCCCAGGGGCAACAAAGGGGCTCGGAGCTGCGAGGGCACTATACCGGCCACTTTCTTTCCGCTTGCGCACTCATGTTCGCCAGCACCGGCGACCGTGAGTTGAAAGCCAAAGGGGACTATATTGCAGCCGAACTGGCCAAGTGCCAGGACCGGCTCAGCGGCGGCTACCTGAGCGCTTTCCCATTGGAGTTCTTCGACCGCTTGAACCGCCTGGAGCAGGTATGGGCGCCTTTCTACACGCTCCACAAGATCATGGCCGGGCTGCTTGATATGCACGTTTACGGCGGCAACCGGCAGGCTCTCGAAGTGCTCGGCAAAATGGCGGATTGGGTGGATGCCTGGACCGCAGCGCACTCCGAGCAACACATGCAGGAGATTCTCAACACCGAATATGGAGGGATTGCCGAGACGCTCTACGACCTGGCCGCCGTCACCGGCGAGGTGCGGTACGCCCGCGCGGCGGACCGTTTTCACAAGAAAATCTTCCTGAACCCTCTGGGTCTGCGGCGGGACCAACTGCGCGGCCTGCATGCCAACACGCACATCCCGCAGGTCATCGCAGCCGCGCGCCGTTATGAGATTAGCGGAGACGCCCGCTTCCGCGACGCGGCGGAGTTTTTCTGGCACGAAGTGGTCTCGGCCCGGACCTACGTGACCGGGGGAACCAGCAATGCGGAGCACTGGGCGCGCGAACCGCGCCGGCTGGCGGCAGAGCTGGCCGTCTCCGTCAACACGCAGGAGTGTTGCTGCGCCTATAACATGCTCAAACTGACGCGGCACTTGTACGCCTGGACCGCCGATCCTCGCTACTTCGATTACTATGAACGATGTCTTTACAACCACAGGCTGGGCACAATCGATTTGGAAACCGGGGCCACCCAGTATTTCCACTCTCTGACCTCTGGAGCGTGGAAGACTTTCAACGCCGAATACAATTCCTTTTGGTGCTGCACGGGCACAGGAGCGGAGGAGTTTTCCAAGTTAAACGACAGCATTTACTATCACAGCCCGGATGGCGTTTATGTCAATTTGTACATTGCTTCCGAGCTCGACTGGCCCGAACGCGGCCTCCGGCTCCGGCAGGACACGCGCTTCCCCTTCTCGCCGTCTGCCTCCCTCACGGTTCTCGCCGCCAAGCCGTTGCAGATGGCGATTGCCCTCCGCATGCCGCAGTGGGCGGCCGGCGCCCGGGTGCTTCTGAACGGAAGAGCCCTGGAGGCGTGCGCCGGACCGGGCGCCTACCTCTCCCTCCGGCGGGTCTGGAAGCAGGGCGATCGCGTGGATATCGAATTCCCCATGCAGCTCAGCACTGAAGCCTTGGCGGACGACAGCGGACTCCAGGCCGTGCTGTACGGACCACTGGTTCTGGCCGGAGATCTCGGCTCCGAAGGTCTGACCCGGGAGCTGATCGTGGGGTCCATGGGCCCGCGGATCCAAAACGTCCCGAAACTGGACATTCCCCCGCTGCCCCTGGCAGGCCAAGAGCTGGAGAAACGGATCCGGCCGGCGGACAAACCGCTGGAATTCCAAACGGTCAGCTCCCAACGCCGTCTGACCTTAGCGCCGATTAACTCGATGTACGGCAAGCGCTATGTAGTTTACTGGAGGGTCATCTAACTATATAAGGTACAAAGACGATCGCCGATAGTTAGTGAGTTTGTCTTCGGCCCCCGGCGATGACTTTTCTCATGAGCAGTGCGCCGGGCACGCAAACCACCACTGCGATGGCCATCCAGCGGTAGGTATCCACGAACGCAAGGACGTTGGACTGTTGCACCAGCAGGCCGTAGAGGACGCCGTGGGCCAGCTTCGAGGCTTGGGGAGCGCCCACCAGCGGAACCAGCGCGGATTGAAGGTGAAGCAGGCGCTGCTGGTAGGCGGGGTCGTAGGGCGTCAAATGCGCGGCGAGCAGATTTTGGCGCCTCTGAGCGGCGCGGACCAGGAAGGTGACCACCACGGAGAGGCCGATGCTGCCCCCGACGTTGCGCACCAGGTTAAACAGGGCCGTGGCATTTCCGATTTGCTGCGTCCGCAGCGTGCTGACCGACAGCGTGGTTACGGGAACGAAGATGAAGCCCATGCCGAACCCCTGCACCACGTTGGCGATGACCAGGTCCGCCATGCCAATCTCCAGACTCAGGCGGCCCAGCATGTAATTGCTCACGGCGATGAGGAACAAGCCAAACATGATCAACTTGCGCCCGTCCATGAAGGAGAGCAGGTAGCCTACCAGCGGCGTCGCGCACAGGACGCCGAAGCCGCGGGGGCTGATGGCCCACCCGCTCAACTGCGCCGTATAGCCGAGCAGGGATTGCAGAAACTGCGGGAGCAAGGCCGCGGAACTGTAGAGCACCGCGCTCACCAAAGCGATAGTGAGGGTGGCGACCGCAAAATTCCGGTCCGCGAAGACCCGCAAGTCCACCATCGGCTCCGCCGTGCGAAGTTCCCGGAGGATGAACGCCGCCAGTCCGATGAGGGTGAGGATCGACAAGCGGGTGATGAACGCGCTGGAAAACCAGTCCTCGTCCTGTCCCTTATCGAGAACCACCTGGAGGGCGCCGACCCACACCGCCAGAAAGGCGAAGCCGGGCCCGTCCAGCTTGCCAGCCTGGCGATTCTTGATCCAAGGAGGATCTTCCAAGAAGCGGGCCATCAAAAGCATGGAAAGCAAGCCGACTGGGACGTTGATGTAAAACGCCCAGCGCCACGAGTACGTGTCCGTCAACCATCCGCCCAGGGTGGGACCGATGATCGGGGCCAGAACGACGACGAACCCGAACACCGCCATCGCCATGCCGCGCTTGACCGGAGGGAAGGCCTCCAGCAGGATCGCCTGCGCCGCGGGGACCATGACTCCGCCGCCGGCGCCCTGAAAAATGCGGGCGACGATCAGCAGAGGCAAGTTCGGGGCCAGGCCGCACAGCATGGAGGAGACGACGAACACCACGGTGGAGATCAGCATGAGGCGCTTGCGGCCAAACTTGAGCGCCAGCCAGGCGCTCATCGGGACAACGATCCCGTTGGACACCAGGTAACTCGTCAGAGTCCAGGTGGATTCGGAGCTGGAAGCGGCCATGCTGCCCGCGATGTGAGGCAGCGCGACCATGATGATGGTGGTGTCGAGCACCTGCATGAAGGTGACCAGCACCACGGAAGCCGCAATCAGCCACGGGTTGACCTGAGTATGCCATTCCTCCTCGCCGATTGGAGAGGCGGGGAGGTCCAAAGGCTCGCTCATTGCACGCGCACCTCAGGAACCACGCTCATGCCCGGCCCGATTTTCAACTCCGGCGGCAGGGGTTCGTCGAAGACGATCTTCACGGGCACGCGCTGCACCACTTTGACGTAGTTTCCAGTGGCGTTCTCGGGCGGCATCAAGCTGAAGCGGGCGCCCGCGCCCGCCTGAATGCTGTCCACTTTGCCGCGGAACTCCCTTTGAGGGTACGCGTCGATCTTGATTGCCGCCGGCTGACCCGGCCGCATGCGCCGCAACTGGACTTCTTTGAAGTTGGCCACGACCCAGAGGCGGTCCGAGACCAGAGCCATCAGGAGCTGCCCTGCGCCCACGATGTTGCCCGGTTCGACAGACTTTTTCGTTACGAAGCCAGACTCCGGCGCATAGACTTTGGTATAGGAGAGGTTCAACTCCGCCTGCTGAAGAGCCGCCCGGGCGCGTTCTAGCTCCGCGCTGGCGCTTTCAAAATCAGCGCGCCGCACCCGGATCTGATCCGGCCTGGCCTCTGCCTCTTGCAGCCGCCCCTCCGCCTGCCGGACAAGGGTTTCGGATTGCCGGAGCGAGGCTTGGGCGGATGCGTGCGAAGCTTTGGCCTGCGCCAACTGTGCTTGCGCAGCCGCCACCGCTTGCTCGACGGCCCGCAGGTTGGCCGCGGTGGCCCGCGCTTCGGTCTCAGCCCGGTCGAGCAACTGCCGGGAGATCTCATCCTTCTTGTAAAGCGCACGGTAGCGTTCGGCATCTGCCGCCGCCCGCTGCGCTTCGGCTTCGGCGGCAGCCCGGCGCGCCTCGGCCTGCCGGAGCGCTGCCTCAGCGGCGCCCACCGCCGCCTCGGCCTGCCGGACCGCCGAACGCAGCACATCCACCTGCGCCTGCGCGGCTTTCAATCCGGCCGAGGCCTGCGCCAGCGTGGCGCTGGTGACGGCCGAGGTGAGGTCCAGGTTGGCTTTCGCGGAGGAGTTCTTGGCGGCGGCGTTGCTCAGTGCAGCCTGGGCCTGCGCCACCGCAGTCTGGTAGTCCCGCGGGTCGAGTTCCAACAGCAAGTCGCCCTTGTTGACGTGCTGGTTGTCCGTCACCAGGACCCGCAAGACTTGCCCGGAAACGCGTGGGCTGATCTGGATGATTGCGCCATCAATGAATGCGTCGTCGGTGACTTCGTAACCTCGCCGGTGCCAATAGTAAATCAGCGCCGCCACGGCCGCGATCAAACCGGCCAACGCGAGGAGATTGCGCGCACGGTGGTTCCGCGGAGGAATTGCGCCGCCGGCGCCTGGACCTTGCTGTATTTCGTGCTCCGTAGATTCGCTCATCAGTGGATCCTTCTAAGCTGCTCTACAATCGGAAGTCTTCCGCATGTCCCATGGCCGCGGCCAGATTCAGGCGGGCGACGTTAAACAGGGCCAAACTCACAACCAAATCCCGCCGGGCGTTCTCCAGGGCGGTTTGCGCGGCGACCACCTCCACGTTGTCTCCCACGCCGTTCCGGAAGCGGTCCTGCGCCAGCTCCAGTTCGCGCTGAGCCAGCGCAAGGGCCTTCTGCGCGGCATGGACCTGCTCCTTCCGCGTTGCCAGGTTTTCGAGAGCCTGGCGCACTTCCTTTTCGACGGCTGCCCGGAGGTCCTTGAGCCGGAGTTCCTCCTGCCGAAGACGGCTGGAGGCGATCTGAACCTCGGCCTGTGTCGCGCCGCCATTAAAAACCGGCACATCGATGCGGATTCCCACCGAGCGGGTGGGGAGGCTCGTGGTCAGCGGTCTTACGGCGCTCGTGCCGTAGTCGCCGAATAGGCTCACCGAAGGAGTCCAGCCGGCGATGGCGGCCTCCTTGCGGGCGGCGGCGGCGCGAACCTGTTCGAGGGCGCTGCGGATCTCGGGCCGATCCGCCAGCGCCTTGCGCAGCGCCTCTTCCTGATCCGGCAGCGCCTCGGGTTCGAATCGCATCTCTTCGGCGAGCGTCAACTCACTGCCGAGCGGCGCGCCCACGACGCGAAGCAGGTTCAGCCTGGCCGTATCCAAATCCGTCCGCGCTTGCGCCAGACGCACCTCCTGACCGGCCAGACGCGTTTCCGCTCGCGCCACATCGATGCCCGTAGCGACCCCTGCATCACGCTGGCTCCTGGCTAGTTCCAACAGCCGCTGGGCCAGGCTCACGTCCGCTTGCGCAGCCTGGGCCGCCTGCTGGGCTTCCAGGACCGCCAGGTAGGATAACACCGCTGCGATCATGACCTGCTGTTCGGCGGAACGTTGCTGCTCCCGCGCCAGCGCCAGGCCGTGCACCGAGGCCTGATAGCGCCGGATCGAAGCGAGGCTAAAAACGCTCTGCAAGAACTGCAACCGCGCATCAAACCGGCTGAAAGGACCAACAAAAGGATCCAACCCGGGAAAGGTTGCAGACGTAAGGCCCATCGCCGCCAAGTTCGAGGTTAGATTCGCCTGGTAGGCGGCTCCGGACAGGTTCGGCAGGAGCGCCGAGCGCACCAGGCGTTTCTCTCCTGCCGCCTGCGCCAAACCTTCCCGCGCCAATTGGACCTGAAGATTATTCTTGAGCGCCAGATCGACCGCTTGCTGGAGAGTCAGGCTGAGGGGCTGCTGCGCCCTCACGGGGGGCGCAACCGTAAGCGCAAGAGCAAAAAGGACCGCCAATGCCGCCGGGACGGCGCGCACGGACCAGCGGAGAGCGCAGAACCGCATTCTACAATCCATGAGAACTCCTGGTTTGAATCCTTATGCCGCGGCCCGGAGCCGCTTGCCGCGATGGGGCAATGGCGCCTTCACTCAGCTGGCGCCTTCGCCGTGCGGCCGCTTGAATGTTACGCCATTACTCTCAACAGCACCATTCTACAATCACCGCTGCACTGGCAGCGGACCTCAGGCAGCGCGTGCCTGCCCACGCCAGGGCGCCGCCGGCGCCAAGCGCTCGGACAGCAGAATTGCAATCACCGGAGTCTGCGACCTACAGTGGCATTGAGATGCGTGTGCTAGCGCTGCTGGCCGCAGCAACGGTCATTCTCGCACAGAGCGCGCCGCCGCTGGAGAAGCCACGGGCCGAAACCTTCGACCGCACCGAAGAAGTGGCTCCGGGCGTCACCTTCCGCGAGCGCCGCTTCTGGCGGGGAAACGAGGGGCCCTTTACGATGCAGATTCTGGAGATCCAGCCCAAACACCCGGCGGTGAATCTGCTGGCGGTGCGAGGCAACGACCGGTTGAATTCCCGAGAGACTGTGAGTTCGATGGCGCGGCGTTACGGGGCCGCCGCTGCGGTGAACGGAGGGTACTTCGTAGTCAGCGGGCCTTTGGCAGGCGCTTCCACCGGCCCATGGCAGTTCAACCGGCGCCCTATGTATGCAGGGTCGGGGCGCAGCGGCGTACTGTTTTGCGAAGAGCAGGATTTCGTCGAGCAGATCGAAGTGGCTCGAATCGACTGGCAGGGCGAGGTGCGCGCTGCCTCGGGCCAGTTCTACCCGCTGGCGGGCTTGAACCGTGAGGCGGCAGGGGATGAGCTGGTGGTGTTTGAACCCGACTTCGGGGAGAACACGCCGGCTGCGGAGGAAGGGACGGAGGTTGCGCTGGACTCCGGCGGCAAGGTGATTGCGATCGAAGAGGAAGGGGGCGGGATCCCGATACCGGAGGGAGGGCTGGTGCTTTCTGGGAAAGGCGCTGCGGCGGAGTGGCTGGCCAGGAACGCCACTGAGGGGGCGGAGCTGGAGGTGGCCTACGCGCTCCAGACGACGCCAGCGTCCTGCGTGGCGGAAGACATCGTGGGAGCAGGCCCGCGGATCGTGAGGGAGGGCGAGGTGTCCGTAGCGGAGGAGGGTTTTGGGCACGCCTCAGTCCGGCATCCGCGGACGGCCGCGGCTGTGACCCGGCGGGGCACGATTCTGCTGGTCACCGTGGATGGGCGGCAGGCCAACAGCATCGGAATGCGGCTGGATGAGCTGGCCGAGGAACTGGTGGCGCTCGGCGCGCGCGAGGCGGTGAATCTGGACGGAGGCGGCTCGACGACGATGGTGGTCCAGGGACGGATCCGCAACTCGCCGTCCGATCCGCGGGAGAGGCCGGTCTCCGATGGAATTCTGGTCTTCAGCATCGCCTCGGCGGAGGATCTGCAAGGACTGCTGGAGCGGCTCGTGAACAACACGGGGCACATCCAGCCGCAGCACTGGCCGGCTCTGCGGGAGGCGCTGTCGCAGGGGCCGGCTGCTTTGCGCCAGGCTGTGGATGCGCTCGAGGGACGCGGCGTCAGCCCTGCGGCAGCGCGTCTGCTGCGCGAAGGCGCCTACGCGGTTGAGGCGCAGGCGCGCTGAGCTACTGGACCGGGTAACTGCCGGCGGGCCGGACGGGCACTTTCTTCGCCTGTGTCTGTTCCCAGGTCTTGCGGATCTCCTCCGGGAAGCCTTGCATGAGCCGCTCGATGCGGGAGCGGATCTCCTTGACGATCTCGGGCCGCTCGGGGGCGAGGTCATAGCTCTCGTCGGGATCCTGCACCAGATCGTAGAGTTCCGGCTGAGCCAGCGGGAGATTCACGCGGCCGCCTTGCGGGGCAGGCGAATAGGCCGCGGAGTTATATCGGGCCACGTGGAGTTTCCACTGCTTCCAGCGGGCGCATTGCAGGTGGACGTTATCGAAGTATAGAAGCGCCTCGCGATCGAGCTCCGGCTTCTGGCCGCTGAGCATGGGCCAGATGTCGATGCCGTCGAGAGGATTGGGCGGCAGGCTGGCGCCGCACAAGCGGGCGACCGTGGGCAGGATGTCCATGACGGAGGCCACGCCGGCGCAGGTCTTGCCCTTCGGGATGCGGCCCGGGAAGCGGGCGATAAAGGGGACGCGCTGCCCTCCTTCCCAGGTCATGCCTTTGCGGCCGCGCAGTTTGCCGGGACTGCCCTGGTACCAGGGGCCGTTGTCCGAGCTGAACATCACCAGGGTGTTGTTGTCGAGCCCGTGGCGTTTGAGCGCAGCCAGGATTTCGCCGGTGCTCCAGTCCAGCTCCTCGATGACGTCGCCGTAAAGGCCCAGAGGGGACTTGCCGCGGAAGCGTTCCGAAGCGCCCAACGGGATGTGCGGGTACGTGTGCGGCAAGTAGAGGAAGAAGGGCCGGTCCTTGGAATTCTCGATGAAGCGCAGCGCCTGCTGCGTATAACGCGGAGTGAGGGTCTCCAGCACCGCTGGGTTTTCGATGACCTCGGTGTTGTGCATCAGCACGCGGGGATCCATATCATTGCTGTAGGGGATGCCGAAGTATTCGTCGAAACCGCGGTTGGTGGGCAGATACTGCGGCAGGTGGCCGAGGTGCCACTTGCCGACGCACATGGTGGCGTAGCCGCGGGCCTTCAGCATCTGCGCAAGGGTGACTTCCGAATCGGGCAGGCCGGTGGTGTCCTTGGGATTGAGAACTCGGGGCACGCCCACCCGAGTGGGGTAGCGGCCGGTCAGCAAGGCGGCGCGGGACGGCGAGCAAACGGGGTTTCCGGAATAGAAGTGCGTGAAGCGGATGCCCTCGGCGGCCATGCGGTCGAGGTTGGGCGTGCGGATGCTAGAGCCGTAGCAACCCAAGTCGCCATAGCCCAGGTCGTCACAGTAGATGAGGACGATATTGGGCGGTTTGCTTTGAGCGGCGAGGGAAAGCGGGCCGGAGAGCGCAGCAGCTCCGGCGGCGCCGAGGAAAGAGCGGCGGTCGAGAACGGTCGTCATTCTGAAAGCCTCCAATCCCACCACGATACATCCGGAGGGCCATGCGAAGGGAGTCCATAAACCGCGCTTCCTGCTCTCCTCCGTCTGCGGTATTATGCAGGCATTTCCGATTAGGAGGAACTGTCATGAAAACGATCCAGAGGCGAGGGTTTTTCCGCGGGGCGCTGGCCGCCTTGGGCCTCGCTCCGGGGGCGCGCGCTAAGGCACAGACGGCTGAGTCTGCGGCGCCTGCCAGCATCCTTCCGGCCTACTGCCGGGCGCAGAATCACCGCTCCTTAAAACAATCGAGCCATGACCCCACCGGCGGCAACAACGACCGGTGGCCGATTCCGCCGGGAAAGGAGATCGAGATCTTCAACCAGCGCGGACCCGGCGCGATCACGCATATCTGGTTCACGATCGCCGCGCAAAGCCCTCATCATTTGAAGGAGCTTGTCTTGCGCGCCTGGTGGGATGGGGCGCCGCGGTCAAGCATCGAGACTCCCATCGGCGACTTTTTCGGGCTCAACCTCGGCGACTACGTGCTCTATGAAAGCGAGTATCTCTCTTGTTCGCCGGGACGTTCCCTGAATTGTTACTTCGTGATGCCCTATCACAAGAGCGCCCGAATGACCGTGACAAACGATGGGGCCCGCGATGTGGGCAGTTTCTACTCGAACATCGACTTTCTGTCGGCGCCGCTGCCGCCCGACGCGCTGTACTTCCATGCGCAATACCGGCAAGTGACGCCGCACAAGGCGGTGCGCGGGCCGGACGGGCGGACGCCCAATAATCCCGACGGCCGCTACAACCACGTCTATTGCGAAACGCGAGGGCGCGGGCATCTAATGGGCGTGACGCTGGGCGTGGTTCAGAACAGTGAGTACTGGATGGGTGAGGGCGACGACATGATCTTCATCGATGATGAATCCAAACCGGCCATCATCGGGACCGGCAGCGAGGACTACTTCCTCGGCAGTTGGAACTTCGGCGGGCGCGACGGCGCGAAGACGTTCTCCTATCACCAATGCGGCGCGCCGCTGATCCAGAGTCCGGAGCGCACCGGCGGCCGCTACTGCTGTTACCGTTTCCACGGCGACAACCCCGTGACCTTCACGCGTTATCTCAAGCACACCATGGAACACGGGCACGGCAACGACCGCGCGGACAATTATTACAGTTGCTGTTACTGGTATCAGGACAAGCCGTCGATGGATTTTCCGCCGCTGCCGCCGGTGGCGGAGCGCATCCCACGGGTCATCCCCGCATAAGGCGGCCGGCGCGGGCGTGGAAACTCCTGCGCGCCAGTGGACGGGCCGGCGGCTTGCTCAGCGGGCGGAGTCCGGCGAGCGGGACTGACGGAAGGACCAGTTTTCCATGCGGCGGCGGATCCAGGCCTCCTGATCCGCCAGCCAAGCGATTTCGGCGGCGCTGTAGCGGTCCGCACGGAGGTAGTCTTGCTTTTGTGCGTCGGTGGCGCCGGCGGGGTCGTACATCCATAGCCACTTACGGAAGGCAGCGGGAGAAGACTCGGCCGGAAAGACGCGGGCGTTCCACAGGGTGCGCTGGGCTTCAATGGATTCCGCATCCCATACGTCCTCCGGCGGAAGGCCCACGGCTGCGAGCCAGTCGAGCACAGGCATGCCGCAGAAGGAAGCGCCTTGGGAGGCCGGATCCTTAAAGGTATCCTCGAGGCCGTAGGGGCGGACGAACCACACTTTGCTGCCGCCGCGGCTGGTTCCCGCCAGAATGTCCAGGCAGGCAGCGGCCGGCAACTGAAGCGAGGCGTCGAGATCCACACCGACTACGACATTGCGTCCGGAAAGCTCCAGCGTGGCGTGGATGCGGCAACCTTCCACCCAACAGTCCTTGCCGCGGATGAGGCCAGCGGGGCCGAAAGTGTTGTTGATGGAAAGCACGGTGTCGCTTGGGGCCGCACCGGAATCTAGTTCCACCAAGGCCAGGCCGCTGGTGATCAGTTGGCGGGTGGAGCCGAAGTGGAGGAAGCGGCAGCGCGGAAGAACTTGAACGCAGGCGGGGATGGCGTGCAGAAGTGGGAACAGCCCCTCCAGTTCCTGGCTTGGCCATCGGGATCCGCTGGAGCGGGCGCTTCGGACATAGTGGTCCAGGGAAGCTTGCGAACCCAGCGAGCAGCAGATCTCACGGTAGAGGTCGAGGCCACCGCGCTCGGCCCAGCACCGGGCCTGTGAGGCAAGACCAAAGGGATCGTCCTGTCCTGGCTGAGATCCGAAGCCCCGCAGGAGAGCCACGGCGGCAGCAGCGTCCATGCTCATCACACCGATGTCCAGCACGCTCGCGCCGTTCGTGCGGATGGCTCCGCTGCGCTGCTGTTGCTCCAGGGAGGGTTTCTGCAAGTACAAAGAAAAGGCGCCTTCCCCGCCGATGCAGCAGACGCCGTGCCGGGAGGCTTCCTGAGGCGAGGCCTCGGCGCCGAGCAAAGTAATGCCTTGGCGCTCGAGGGAAAGGCCCGCGGCGTCCCAAAGCAGAAGTGCGTCCCCGGCAGCCGCCACGACCTGTCCTTGACCAGGTGGAGGCGCAGGCAGTTGCAGGAAGGCCGGCAGCAGCCGGTCGAACAGAGCTGGGGGCAGCGGCCCATCGCCACGGCCCGGCAGGGGGACAAAGATCTTTCCGCAGGGGCCATAGGCAGGCAGCCGCATGGAATCGCCGCCCGCATGGACGATGAGGATGCGCAAGCGCCGCAGGAGGGTCTCCGCAGTCGATGCGGAGCCTCCTTCCAGCCGGAGAATCTGCTCGAGAGCCAGCAGCGTAGCGCCGCCGCTGCCCACACGGCGGCCTCCGGGGTCTGCGGCGACCATCACTTGGCGGACGCCACGCAGAAGGCCGGCTTGACGGCGCAGGCGCATCTGGGCTTCGTAGGCGCGGGCCTGCAAGGCGTTGGACGCCGTTAGAACGAGATAGTCCCACTCTGGGTTCGGGGCCACGGGATCGAGCTCAGAAAGCAGCCTGTCTATGGGTGGAGGCGCGGACGACCAGTCTAGGTTCCAAAAGGATTTGCTTCGGGCGCGGGGAGCGTTTGGATTCCATCAGCTTTAGCGCGAGTTTGGCGGCTTGCTCCCCAATGGCTGCGCTCTGCTGGTCGATGCTGGACAGGGGGACCCTGAGAGAAGCGCCGTAGTGCACGTTGCCGCACCCGATGATGGCGATGTCTTCGGGGATGCGCAGGCCGGCGTCGAGAATGGCGTTCATGGCGCCCATCGCCGCCGGGTCGTTGTAACAAAAGACGCCGTCCGGAAGCGGGTCGAGCTCGAGCAGTTGCCGCATGGCGTTCCAGCCGCGGGCTTCGCTGTTGTCGTCGCCGACCGTCGCGGCGGGAATGTAGCCGGGAAGCGGGGCCATCCCATGCCGGGCCAAAGCCCGCTGGTAACCTTCCAATCTTCCGAAGGCGGTGCTGACCTGGGGGCCGCGGATGTGGGCGATTCTCCGGCAGCCGACGGCAATCAAGTGCTCGGTCGCCATCTCGCCCACCCGAACGTCATCCACGCCCACGAAGCTGGCGGGGAAACCTTCAAACATGCGGTCAATGAGAATGCAGGGAGTTTCCGACTCCCGCAGGCGGCGGAGTCCCTCTGCGTCTGGCTGGGTGGAAGCGATGATGAGGGCGTCCAGGCTCCGGGCCAACAGCCGGTTGATTTCTTCATACTCCAGCTCCGGGTCCTCTTCGGAGGAGGCCAGGATCAGGCTGTAGCCCTGTCCCCGCAATACCGCGGAAATCCCCTTGGCAAGCTGAGCGAAAAACGGGTGCACCAAGTCTGGAACCACCAAGCCCACGATGTACGAGCGTCCTGTCACCAATGCGCGCGCGGTGAGGTTTGGCTGGTAGTTCAGCTCCTTCATGCGCTGCAACACGCGCTGGCGCGTCGCTTCGCTGATGTCGCTGTGGTTGCGCAGGACCTTGGAGACCGTGACCACAGACACGCCCAGATCCCGGGCGATGTCCTTCATCCGGACTGCCATGTTGTCATTATCCCTCTCATGCGGCGATTGCGTGGAAAGGCCGCCTGCCGCGCTTCGCCAGCCACGCGCTCACTCGCGTTTCACCAACTCCGCCGCACCTTCACCTGAAACGAACCAGGGACCGGCGTCTCGCTGGCGACGATCAAGTAGCCGCCCCCGCAGCCGGAGTACATTGCGCCGACATACCGCCGCTGAAACCACTCGAGCAAACCCACCAGATCGATTCGGAGGGCAGGATGCCGGACCGTGTGGGGAAGGATTCGTTCCCAGCAGACCATGCAGTGGTTCATGGAAGCGCCGAGACGATCCAGATCCCGTTCGAGGATGGCTTGGTAGCAATCTTTGCCTGTCCGCCCCAGGCGGCTCACCCAGACTGGGTCCAGGTTTTGCACTCCGAGCGGCGAGTAGCCCTCCGGGCGCTGGTTGACCGCAATCAGATGCAGGACGGTTTCCAACCATTGGGCCACGGCCGGATCGCAGCAGGATTCGATGTGGACCGGAAACACGCCGCCTTCGAAGCGCGCATCGTAATCCAGGCGGCTGATGCCGGGATAAATCAGGCCGATCATGTCCTGGGAGCCGGAGGGGTCGGCCTTATCTTTGTTTTCGGCCCAATAGAGCTCACGCACCAACTCGGCCGCGGGCCGCTGCGGCAAGCCGTCCTTCCAGAGCTGGAGGGCGACGCGCCGGGTGCTGCCGGCCATGCCCGCACGGTCCATGAACCAAACTTCGGGCTCCAGCGATACCACCACCATCGAGCCCGGCGGGTCCGGATTGACGCGCGATACGAACGGCTGATCGATCCACCCGCCGGCCAGAGCGAGCCGGTGCGGAATCTTGCCGATGGGAGATGCCGGCAGGCGCTCGGGATCCAGGTGCGCCGGCAAATCGGCCGCCATAGAGACCCGGGATTCGGGGGCGCCCTCCTGGTTCAATCCTGCACCACCCTCTTTCCAGCCTTCCGATCTAAATACTGCTGTTCGATCCATTGATAGGTTTCGCGCATCCCCTCGCGCAGCGGTGTGGAGGGCTCCCAGCCGAGAACCTGGCGGATGAATGTATTGTCGCTGTTGCGTCCGGCCACGCCCCGCGGCGCCGTCAAATCGTACCGCCGTTCCAGCTTCACGCCGGCGATCTCCTCCACCAGCGTCACTAGATCGTCGATCGAAATCAGTTCGCTGGAGCCGAGGTTGACGGGGGTCGCGATGAGTTGGTCACAGTGCATGATCTTGTCGATGCCGAGCACGCAATCGGCGATATAGCAGAAGCTGCGGGTCTGCGTTCCGTCGCCCCAAATTTCGATATAATTGCGTCCCTCGTGCTTGGCCTCGATGACCTTGCGGCAAATGGCCGCCGGGGCCTTCTCCCGGCCGCCGAACCAAGTGCCGTTCGGCCCGTAGATATTGTGGAAGCGCGCGATATGCGTTTCCAGCCCTCGTTCGGCCCAATACTCCTGGCAAACCATTTCCGAAAACAGCTTTTCCCAGCCGTAGCCGCGCTCCGCCATGGCCGGATAGGCGTCGGATTCCTTAAGAGCGCGCACGTTGGGGTCCTTCTGAAGCTCGGTGTTGTAAGCGCAGGCTGAGGAGGAGAAGAAGTATCGCCGGGCGCCGGCCCGCCAAGCCGCTTCGATCAAGTGCGTGTTGATGAGCACGCTGCGGAGGCACTCGACGCGGAACCGCTCGATGAAACCCATGCCGCCCATGTCCGCCGCCAGGTTGTAGACTTCAACAGCGCCTTCCACGGCGCGGACGGCGTTCTCCTTCTCGCTCAGGTCCATCGAGAGGCATTCGACACCCTCCACGCGCTGATACCACTCGGGCAAGGGCTTGCGGTCCACGCCGCGGATGCGCGTGAATCCCTTGTCGCGGAAGTAGCGGGCCAGGGATCCCCCGATGAATCCGCCGGCGCCCGTGATCACAATCAAATCATCCTTCCGGGTTTGGTAGCCGGTTTCGCCCTTCGGTCTCTCCGCCATGGGAATGCTCATTCTCCTTTCCATTCGTTTCTCCGCCCGCCCGTTGGCCGAAACACAGCGGGCGGGAACGTCTATGCTAGCTCTGTCCGGCGCCTACAGGCGTCACACGCTTGAACTGCACAGCAGCGCAGCATGCGAAGCGAAGGCGCATCAGACATCCAACTCGTAAAGCAGGCTCGCAGTTTTCTATCGGCGGATTCCTCCTCCGGGATGAGCGCGTACCCCATTGCGCTCGCCCCTGCTCAGTTCCAAAAGCTGAAAAAACGCAGCAACAACCCACACGCCCGCCCCTTCCAATCCCCCGACTGCGCCGGGGCAAGCATCGGGTTGTGGGGTGAGCATTGAGATCCTCCTTCATTGCACGCTCAGCCGCAGAATGGTCAGCGAATGCCGCGGGAACGTGTAGGTGAAGCCGTTGTTAGCCAGTGTCAAGGCGACTTTTCGCGTGGCCGGCCGCACCCGTTCGGCGCCAAAGTCATTGACGGCTTTCAAGTCGGGGTGGTTCATTTCCCAGACCTCGGCCTCGGCGCCAAGCCGGCCGGCGAGATTCTCGATCCGCGCGGCGATGTCCAGCTTTTCGCTGCGGTTCAAAACGTTCAAGTAGAGGAGCCGGTCTTTTGGCGAGTAAGTGGCCGATACGTCCAGATAGCCGATGGGAGGCCGGTTTCCAATCCGGTACGTCGGGCTGACTGCCTGAACATCCAACGACAAGTTGCCCCGCTGTTTGCCGTATTCGACCAACGGGAAATAAGTGGTCTGCAAGAAAAGTCCCTGCTTGTTGGTGAAAATCGGCGCGATGACGTTCACCAGCTGCGCCAAATTCGCCATCTTCACCACGTCCGCATTCCGGAAGAACGCGTTGAAAAAGATGGCCATGGCCAGGGCGTCCTCGAAGTTATAGCGCTCCTCCAGACCGGTTTTGGCGATTTCGAACTCCGTGTCCGCCTGGAGCGTCCGGTACCACACGTTCCACTCATCGAATGCGATGTAGATCGGACGGCGCACGCGCTGCGTGTTCTGGACCGCCTGGATTTGCCCCTTTACGACGCGGATGCGCTCCTCGATGTCCTGTGCGTTCGTCCCCAGATACTCCTCGAAGTTATTGTTGCGGTTCCCAATGTAAGTATGCAGAGAAATGTAGTCAATCTCGTCTTTGAGGCGCTCGAGCACCGTGCGGTTCCAGCCGATCCAGTCCGCATCGGGACGGAAATTGGAGGAGCCGCTGGCGATGAGTGAAATCGTCCCATCCTGCCGGCGCATGGCCTTGGCGGCCTCCAGGGCGAATTTGGCGTAATCCTCGGCGTTCTTGTGACCAAGCTGCCAGGGGCCGTCGATCTCGTTGCCCAAGCCCCAGATTTTCACATTCCACGGTTTTTCGCGGCCGTTTTTGCGGCGCTGGTTGGCCCAGTAGGTCGGACGGGTTTCGTTGCAATACTCGACCCACTGGCGCGCCTCGTCCACCGTGCCCAGGCCGGCGTTGATGCAAATGTAAGGCTCGGCGCCGATGCGCTCGCAGTAGCGCAGGAATTCATCGGTGCCGAAGCGGTTGGTTTCGAGAGCTCCCCAGGCGTGGTCCGGCCGAGCGGGCCGCAGATCGCGGGGCCCGATGCCGTCCATCCAGTGGTAACCGGAAGCGAAGTTGCCGCCTGGCCAGCGCAGCACCGAAACCCCGAGGGGCTTTACGGCGGCCATCACATCTTTACGGAAGCCTTCGGCGTCCGCCAGCGGGCTGCCCTCCTCGAAGATGCCCCCGTAGATGCAGCGACCCAGATGCTCGGCGAAGTTGCCGAACACGTACGGGTGCACCTCGCCGATAACCCGGTTGGTGTCGATCCGGATTACGGCCTGCGTCTGCTGGCTGTTCAATGGAACCGAAATAAGAAGCATCGCAACCGCTGCAAGCAATAGTCCCTGTTTTTTCATCGCGCCAATCTCCTTAGTGCATGCTCTTGCTTTGCCGGCGCCGCTTAAGCCGGCGGCTTCAACGAATTGCCGGCGATCTTCAGAACACAGGCGATCTGGCTCAACGGTTGGTCCGGCAGCGTCACCACCAGGGCCTCCTCGGTCTGCTGGTAGGCGATCTTGCCGCGGAAACCGAGAAGCTCCACGCGCCCGATTTGATTGCCGCCGTCCGCCGATTTCCTCAAAGACCGGATTTGAATCCGCCCGTCCGCCGGCCAGCCCAGGGCGATGGCGTAAAGAGCTTTCCCATCCTTCGATTGGGTGAAGCGGATGTCGGAGGCGGAGTAAGCGTAGTCTTCCCGGAAGTGCCCGGCCGCCGTCCGCGTTTGGCCTTCGCCGTAGACCAACCAGGGCCGGGTGGCGTGAATCGCTTCGCTGTTCACCTTCATCCAGGCGGTGATCTCGCCGAGCAGCCGCTCCACTTCTGCGTCCAGCGAACCGTCCGGCCTCTGGATCACGTTCAACAGCATGTTGCCATTCTTGCTGACGACGTCCGCCAGCGTCTGAATGACCCATTTCGCCGAGCGGTACATCGTGCCCGTGTCTTTGGCTTTCCAATTTTGGTTGTAATACCAGTCTCCGATGGAGGTGTCGGTCTGCCAGGGCGCAGGCTTGATCTCAGCCAGTCCGCCGCGCTCGACGTCTTGCACGCCGATGCCCTCGATGTAGTCTCCGTAGCCGGGTCTGCCCCGCCAGTCTTTTAGCGTGTACACCGCCTCCAGCTTTCCGCCGTGCCGCGCCACATTGCTGTTATAGTAATGCGCCAGCATGCTCCGTCCGATTTCGCCGAACGGAAGCGAGCCGTCGGTATAGAGCAGGTCCGGCTGATACTGATCGATCAGGTCGGTAATTCGCGCGAACCACCGTTTGGCCCATTCGGGATCCGTGCTGTACCAGGCATTGTCGCCCGGCTTGGCGGGCGGGTGGTAAAGGTCCTGCCATTGCGGGTCAGCCCCGTCGTAAGGCACGCCGGCCAAAGGTCCCTGCTTGTCGCTGCCGTGGGAAACCTGGAACCAGGTGTAGCTCGCGCCCAAGTGCTCAGAGACGCCGAAACGCAGCCCCTGCTTGCGGGCGGCCTTCTGCCACTCCCCTACGATGTCGCGCTTTGGCCCCATGCGAACCGCATTCCAGCGGTGATGTTTGGAGTTCCAGAGGTCGAAGTTGTCGTGGTGCACCCCCATGCTGACGAAGTACCTTGCACCGGCGGCCTTGTAGAGGGCCATCAAGCGTTCGGGATCGAACTTTTCGGCTTTCCACAACGGAAGGATATCCTTATAGCCGAACTTTGAAGGGTGGCCGTAAGTCTGCACATGGAAGCGGTACACCCGGCCGCCCTCCAGGTACATATTCCGCGCGTACCAGTCCCCCTGCATGGGCACACATTGCGGTCCCCAATGCGCCCAGATGCCGAATTTCGCATCCCGGAACCAGTCCGGACAGCGGTATTGGGTCAGCGATTCCCAATTGGGCTGAAACGGCCCCTGCGGCGCAGATTGTGCTCCCTTCAGGGTCCACGCTTGGGCCGCGGCTGCCATCGCCGCCATGGCGCTTCGTCTGGTGATCACCATTGTCGGAGACCTCCTATTCCTCCCAGATTACCGCCGGACCTCGCAAGCTTAACCGGCGGCTGTTCCGCGCCCGGCGCGGAGGCCGCGACCGTTCGGACTCGAGTCCCGGAAAGCTTGGAAGTCAACGCTAAAGTAAACGCTTGATTCTATCCTTGCGCCGCAAGGGCTGTCAAGAGAGAAAGCCCGCGCGATCTCAAGCTGGAGTGTGGATCGGCGGCCGCCCGCTCCGGACGGCATTCCCTGCCGCTGCGAAAGTGCTGCGCCTGCTGTGCGGCCTGCCGGCCGGCGATCGAGCACACCGAGGCGGCACGGAACGGAGGAATCTCCTTGAGCCGAACCGGCAGATCCGCGCCGCCGCTCCTGAGGCCGATGTGAAAAGACGAACAACCCGCGCGCTGGCACGGCGAGCGGGAGTAAGTGGAACGGCAGCCCCGCCCTGTGGCCTCGGTGCGGGGCGATGCTCTATGCGCGGCCCCTGCTGCTGCGAACCGAGTTGTACAAGGCCCTCATGTAAGCGATGCTGTAGGCCAGTCCCGGATTGGGACGGTAGGTTTCGCCCGGAAACTGCGGGGGCGTTTTGCCTGGCGCATAGCCGAGGGAAGGGATATGATCGGGAATCACGATCCCGTCAAAGCCCACGTCGTAGAGCGCCTCCATCACCTTGTACATGTCGTAGTAGCCGTCGTCCATGAGGGTTTCGGTGAAGTGCGGCAGCGGCGCGGTGACGTTGCGGAAGTGGACCTTGAACAGTTTCTTAAGGCCGCCGAAATACTTGATCGTCTCCACGACGTCCTTGCCCATCAGCGGGCCGCCTTCCAGCCAGCAGCCTACGCACAGGCACATGCCGATGTTGGGGCTGTCGGCGATCTCCAGGGCCTTTTTATACCCTTCGAAGCTGCTGAAGATGCAGCGCGGCACGCCCGCCAGCATGGGCATCGGCGGGTCGTCGGGGTGAATGCCGATTCGCACGCCGGCTTCTTCGGCCACCGGGACCACTTTCTTGATGAAGTAGATGTAGTTATCCCAGATCTCCTGCTCGCTGAAGACCCGGCCATGAGACAGCGGCCCCTCGTAAGTTTTCCCGGACCAGCTTCCGCGCCAGTTGGGGCTGTTGGCGTTGCCGTCCCGGGCCTCGTAGCCGCGCGCCGTCACGGCGCGTCCGCTGGACCAGATGCCGTTGCCCATGTGGGCGTAGGTCGTATAGGGGATACCGGCCTTGCCCAGGTAGCGGATGTAGTTGAGGTACTCCTCGATCTTCTGATCGCGCCCGGGCAGATTCAGCGTCACCTCGGGCATGTTATGCAGGCTGCCGCTCGGTCCCACGCCGCTTCCGATGTTGTAGACGCGGAACCCGCCGGCCTCCCATTGCTGCCGCATTTTCAGAAAGCCTTCCGCCGTGGCGGTCTCGGGAGTCGCCCCCAAGCTCACCCACGTCACCCCGAGTTGTTTCAGGTAGGCCATGTTTTCTTCAGTGGGCTGACCGCCGCTGGCGCCGATCTTAATCCCGGGCGGGATGGGAATCATCGGTTTCGCTGGTCTGGCCGCCGCAGCCCGTTCTGCGGCTGCCGCCGCCAGCGCTCCGCCCACAGCGGTTTGCACAAACTCTCTTCGATTTGGCCTCGACGATGCTTGCCTCGCGCTCATCTCTTTATGCTCCTTTTTTGTTGCCGGCTTTCATGCCGGCTGCGGTGTTGAAGAATACTTGTTTTCGATTCTCCTTGGGAGTCAACGCCAACCGCGATTGAAAACCTCCCACGGCGACCAAGATCTCGGATTGGGCCCTTGCGAAGACCCTGCCGGGACCGCCCCCTGGCGCCCGGTCCTTGCCAAAGTTTCAACCACCGGCTATAGCTTACCACTCGACACGCACAGAGGCCTGGACATTCGCCATTCCGCTGCCGAAATTGGAGAAGTCGCCCAGGACTCCGGTGAACCGGCCCCATGTGCTGGGGCTGTTCAGGTTGTAGGTGGTGTCGGGAGCCGCCAGGTTCGGCTTCTTGATCGGCAGATTGTGGCCATCCAGACGCAGGGCGAACTTAAACCGCTCCCGGATCGTCCACCGTTTGGAGGCAAAAACCTGAGTCCAAACGATCCCCGGGGCTTGCAGCACGAACGGCCCGAGCGATCCCACCGTGTAGGCGTCCGGGTAGCGGAAAATATCCATGCGGAAGTACGGGTTTTGGGCCGCAGTTGGGAAACGCTGTCCCATCTTCCAATTGGGCACCTTGGCCTCCTCAATCGGGGCCAGAGCATTTACGCGAGTTGTGGTCAAGTACCGGTACGGGCTGCCAGCCATGCCGACCGAAAGGGGAACGCCTGAGTAAATCTGCTCGCTCAACGCCAGGGTCCATCCTCCCAAGACGGCGTTGATGACCCCGCCGCGGTTCATCCAGCGCCTGCCTTGCCCGAATGGCAGCTCATAGCAGGCGGCGGCTCCAGACGGAGGCCGCCAAGGCGTGGATGCGGCGTCGCGGGGAACGGATAGAGAGAAGTTTCGCTCATCTGTACGAGACCGGCGGGATGCGGCGGGTGCACTTGCGGGGCAAGAACAACCTTGCCAAGCGCCTGCTGATTTACGCCGCGGCCTTCAACCTGAGCCTGATTTTGCGGCAGATGCTGGGGACGGGCACAGCCCGGCAGGCGGCGGATCGCTCACTGCGCTTTGTTTGTGCTTCTTGCGCGTCGTGCATGCGGCAAACCGCGATCCATTGGTTATTGGACCCCGCCGGCCTACGGCCCGGATGGCTCATCCGCCGCGTTGCCGCCATCAATTGCGGCGCCGCCAAAGCGAGGCTTTGTCCACGGGCTGATAGGCGCACCTACTCTGCCCGGAGATACCAGGTCCTTGAAATTGGCGGCTCTAACCCTTTGCAGGAACGTCGAGTTCGGCAGGGGCCGTTACCTTGTCCGCCGACTCGGGCCGCGCCTCCGCCTCCCGGGCCACCTTCGTAGACCCATAAAGAAGCGAGCCGTACTGCGCGCTGAGCGGGCGGAAGCCCAACTGCGCCGACACTTGAAGCGCCATGTCCCGAACCTGCTTGGTCAAACGCGGCAACGCTTCATCGGTGAGTGTCCCATCGTCCAATTGGGTACCTTGGCTTCCTCAATCGGCGCCAGAGCATTTACGCGAGTTGTGGTCAAGTACCGGTACGGGCTGCCAGCCATGCCGACCGAAAGAGGAACGCCGGAGTAAATCTGCTCGCTTAAGGCCAGGGTCCATCCTCCCAAGACGGCGTTGACGATTCCGCCCCGGTTCATCCAACGCCTGCCTTGCCCGAATGGCGGCTCATAGCAGGCGGCGGCTCCAGACGGAGGCCGCCAAGGCGTGGATGCGGCGTCGCGGGGAACGGATAGAGAGAAGTTTCGCTCATTGGTACGAGACCGGCGGGATGCGGCGGGTGTACTTGCGGGGCAAGAACAACCTTGCCAAGCGCCTGCTGATTCACGCCGCGGCCTTCAACCTGAGCCTGATTTTGCGGCAGATGCTGGGGACGGGCACGGCCCGGCAGGCGGCGGAGCTGCTCACTGCGCTTTGTTTGTCGTTTTTGCGCGTCGTGCACGCGGCAAACCGCGGTCCATTGGTTATTGGACCCCGCCGGCCTATAGCCCGGTCGGCTCATCCGCCGCGTTGCCTCCATCGATTGTGGTGCCGCCAAAGCGAGGCTTTATCCACGGGCTGCTAGGCGCACCTACTCTGCCCGAAGACCAGATTTTTGAAATTGAGGGTTCTAACCCTTTGCAGGAACGTGGAGTTCGGCGGGGTCCGTTACCTTGTCCGCCGACTCGGGCCGCGCCTCCGCCTCCCGGGCCACCTTAGTAGACCCATAAAGAAGCGAGCCGTACTGCGCGCTGAGCGGGCGGAAGCCCAACTGCGCCGACACTTGAAGCGCCATGTCCCGAACCTGCTTGGTCAAACGCGGCAACGCTTCATCGGTGATCAGGTTCAAATCGCCGCTGATGCCCATGGCCGCTACCACCCCGCTTTGATTTCGCACTGGCGCAGCAACGCAGCGCAAACCCAAGGCGTACTCTTCGTTGTCGATGGCCGCGCCCATTTGGCGCACCCGCTCCAGCTCCTCCTCCAAAGCTTCGGGAGTGGTGATCGTGCGGGGCGTGAACGCCGGCAGCCCGGCTTCGCACAGCCGCTTCACATCCTCGGCCGGACGCCATGCGAGCAGCGCCTTGCCCAAGGCGGTCGCATGCAACGGCCGCCTCTCTCCCACCTCCACAAAGAGACTCGCCGCGTTCGGAGGATCCGCGGTGTGCAGAATCAGAACCGTACCGCTGTCCCAAACCCCGAGGTGGGACATGGCCCCCGTGGCGTTCGACAACTGAATTAATGCGCTGTGGGCGCAGCGTTGAACGGGCGAACCCCGCAGATAGCTGCTGCCGATCCAGAGCACTTTGGCGCTCAGGCTATAGCGTTTGGTTGCCGGCTCCTCTTCGATATAACCAGCGTCGGAGAGCAGGCTCAACAGGCGATACAGGGAGCTCTTCGGCAAAGAGAGGATTTCGGCGATGTCCGCCAATGTAAACAGGTACGGCTCCGAAGCCAGAACTTCCAGAACTTGCAAACACCGGCGCGCCGCGCCGACCCTGCGACGTACGACCGCTTTCTTTGGCTTCCGTGGCATGTAAATAATTCTACCAAAGATTTCGATTCACTTTGGAATTGAGTTCTGTTTTTAGATCCCTGAACAGACCCAAATGAGAATAAGACGTCAGCCAGCGGCTCCCGGCGCGAGGCGGATCTTGAGGCCGCCCGCGAGCTTAGGCAGGTCCCATTCAAACCGCCGGAGTTAACCTCGATCAGGCAATGCCCGCCCCCGAGGGGCGGCTCTATGCACGGGCTCCTAACCCATGACAGGTCCGCTGTTGCCAGCCTTCCGGCTTATCCGTGCGCATCATCGGCCAAGCGATCCCGGCTTATTCAATCCAGCCGCCGCCCAGCACTAAGTCTCCGTCGTAGAACACCGCCGCCTGTCCCGGCGTCACCGCGCGCTGCGGCTCGTCAAACACCACCTCCGCACGGCAAGGCTCCTCCAGAGGCCGCACGGTTGCCGGCGCTGCCGTGTGCTGATTCCGGATCTTTACCTGCGCCCGGACTTCAGAGGGGGGCTCTGCCCACCGGATCCAGTTCACATCCCGAACCGTGCAGCGGCTCCGCAACAGCTCCTCCGCGCGTCCAACGACCACCGTCTGCGAAGATGGCTGCGTGCCGATCACGTACAGCGGTTCTCCCACCGTCACGCCCAGCCCCTTGCGCTGGCCCACCGTGAAGCGATGCACTCCTCCGTGTTCGCCCAGCACCCGGCCGTCGGTGGTCACAATCGGCCCGGACTTGAGTTCCGGCGCAATCCCCTGCTCGCGGAACCAAGCTTCGATAAACGCTCCGTAGTCGCCGCCGGGCACAAAGCAGATCTCCTGGCTTTCGCCCTTGCGCGCCACGGGCAAACCAAGCTCCTCGGCCAGCGCGCGGACCTGGGCCTTGGTGAAGCCGCCGAGAGGGAACAGGGTCCGGCTGAGCTGCTCCTGCGTCAATCCGAACAGAAAGTAAGTCTGATCCTTGGCGCTGTCCACCGATTTGAGCAGCAGATAACGCCCTGAGGCCGCGTCGTACTCAATCCGCGCGTAGTGGCCCGTGGCGATGCGGCTTGCGCCCATAGCCTGGGCGGCTTCCAGAAAAGAATCAAACTTGATGAAGTTGTTGCACAGCGTGCATGGGATGGGCGTGCGCCCCGAAAGGTAGTCCTCGATGAAGGGCCGGATCACCCGCTGCTCAAATTGCGCCTCCAGATTGAGCACATAGTATGGAATGCCCAACCGCTCGGCCACGTAGCGCGCATCGTAGACGTCGTCCAGGTAGCAGCAGCGGCGTCCCCCGCCCCGTTCCAGCTCCGGCAGCCGCTTCTGGTTCCAGAACTGCATGGTCACGCCGATGATCTCGCGCCCCTGCTTGCGGAGCAGCGCCGCTGCGGTGGAGCTGTCCACTCCTCCGCTCATGGCGACGGCGATGAGGTCTTTGGGCATAGGGATGAGACGGGCTGGAACCAGAACCCGGTGCTGTTGTATTCATTGTATCAACCGTGAAACTCCCTCTGATCACTCTCACCACGGATTTCGGGCTGGCGGATCATTTCGTAGCCGCCATGAAAGGAGTCATCCTGGGGATCGCTCCGCAGGCGCGCATCGTCGATATCAGTCACCAAATCGAGCCGTTCGCCATCGCGCAGGCGGCGTTCACTCTGGACCAGGCCGCGCGCTGTTTCCCGCCGCGGACCATTCATGTCGCCGTTGTCGATCCAGGCGTGGGCAGCGCCCGCCGCCCCTTGCTGGCGGAAGCCGGCGGCCAGTATTTCATCGCGCCGGACAATGGCTTGCTCACGATGATCTACTCCCGCACCCGGCCGAGGGTCCGCGTGATCAGCGCCCAGCGGTACTTTCGTCACCCCGTAAGCCGCACCTTCCACGGCCGCGACATCTTCGCACCCGTAGCGGCGCACCTGGCGCTCGGCACAGCGCCCGCAAGCTTCGGCAAACTTATCTCCGATTACGTCCGCGGGGAGTTTGAACGCCCGGCTCCCGCCGCGCCGGGGCGGTGGCGCGCCTCCATCCTCGCCGTGGACCGTTTCGGAAATATGATTACCAACCTTCCCGCGGCGGACTTTGCGTTTCTGGCGCGCGTTCCGTTCCGGCTGAAAGCCGGACGCCGGGTTGTCCGGCGCTGGGCCGAAAGCTACTCGGAAGCCGCGCCCGGCGAGCTTCTGCTCATCGCCGGCAGCTCAGGTTATCTGGAGATCGCCGTGCGCGAGTCTTCGGCTGCCCGGCTGTGCGGTTGCGCCGCCGGGGACAGGATCGAGCTGCGGTGCGCCAGCACCGGCGGCGCAAAAACCGCGGAGGCGCTTACGCGTACAACTGCTGAGCGCGGATGAGCCGCTCTTGCACCCGCACGCCGTTGGGGCACCGAATGGCGCATGCCGCGCAATCCTCGCAGCGGACCTTTTGCAACCGCTCCGGCAGCTCCAGGAACCGTTCCCGCCCTACCGTGTACTGGCCGTAGAAATCGGTGTAGGAGGCGAAGCGGATGACGTCCGCCACCGGCAGCCCTTGCGGACACTGGCCGTCGCACTGATGGCAGGCGCGGCAATAGTACGGCCGGATCTCCTCGTTCAGCGCCGCCAGCAGCTTCTCATCCTCCGGACCAAACCGTTCGTTCACCGCCCGCAGATTTGCTTCCAGCTGGTCCATGTCGGTCATGCTCGGGACGATCGTGTCGATGAGCGGGTTCCGGAGCACCCATTTGAGCGCCGCCACCGGCTTGCCCGGCACGGGCGGCGTGGCTGCCGCTCCCCCTCTTCCCCGCCCCGCGGCCGGCGCCACAACCTTCATGCCCACCAGACCGAGGCCGGCCTCGGAGAAGCGCTTCAGCGTGGCGTCAATGGTGTTGCCCGAAGCAAAGTTGTACTGCACCAGCACCACGTCGAAAATGCCCGCCTGCATGACCCGGTCTGCAATGTTGTTCGGGTTGTGGGTGCTTACGCCAATGGCCCGGATCTTGCCTTCCTTCTTGGCCGCAGTCCAGGCTTCCAGACATTCGTCGGGGATGGCGGCGGCTTCGTCGCGGGCGTGCATGTACCAGATGTCCAGATGATCCGTGCCCAGCTCCTTCAAACTGGTCTCCAGATCCTGCATCGCCTCCGCCTTGGTCTTGCCGCCCGACTTGCTCGACAGAGTAATGCGGTTGCGCGCCCCCTTGAGCGCCGCTCCGACCATGCGCTCGTTGTTGCCCTGCTGGTAGCGCCGGGCCGTGTCGAAGTAGGTGATGCCCATGTCCACGGCGCGCGAGATTACCGAGGGATCGGAAGTGATCATGCACCCGAACCCGAGCCGGGTGACTTTCATGCCCGTTTTACCCAGCGTCCGCACGGGCAGCGCTGCGGGCGATTGATAAAAGGCGGCTCCGGGCGCACGCACCGAGGCGAGGCCGGCAGCGGGCAGAACCACTCCTGCCGCAAGAAAACTCCGGCGGGTCGCGGAAACTTTCTCATCTCTGTTCATTCTCTGGTCCTCCTGGCCTGGGACAGATTCAACTTCACCCCCATTGTACGCGTCTTGGACTTAAGTTTGGGCGCTGTTGCAGTGTTTCAGGCCTGGTTTACTGTTTTCGGCTGCGCCGGCAAGTCCGCCCGTCCCGGGCCGGACAGAGAGAGCGCACCGCCGGACTTGCTATCGTTACGGAAGGAGCTATGTCATCGAACCGGTCCAAGGAATTTCTGCAACTTCTCTCACAGCGCGCTCTGGTGGCCGACGGGGCCATGGGCACCATGCTGTATTCCAAGGGGGTGTTCATCAACCGCTGCTACGATGAGCTGAACCTGTCCAACCCGGCGCTGGTGAAGGAAGTCCATCTGGAGTACGTCAAGGCGGGAGCGGAGATTCTGGAAACCAATACTTTTGGCGCGAACCGCGCGCGGCTGGCGTCCTTTGGCTTGGCCGAGCAGTTGCGGGCCATCAACCATGCCGGCGTGCGCCTGGCGCGGGAGGCGGCGGCCGGAGCGGCCTTCGTGGCGGGTTCGGTGGGCCCTTTGGGCCTTCGGATTGAACCGCTCGGCCCGACTTCCTTCGAGGAAGCGCGCGCGATGTTCCGGGAGCAGATCGAGGCGCTGCTGGAAGCAGGGGTCGATCTGATCATTCTGGAAACCTTCGCCTCGCTGAGCGAACTGCGCGAAGCCGTCTTTGCCGCGCGGGAGGCCGCCGGTCCCGATCTTCCTTTGGTGGCGCAGGTCACGATCGACGATGCCGGCAACATGCCCGACGGCGCAAGCACGGAGACTTTCTCCCGGCGGCTGGACGAATGGCCGGTGGACGTGGCGGGCTGCAATTGCTCGGCGGGCCCCAAGGTGATGCTCGAGACCATCGAGAAGATGAAGCAGTACACCTCCAAGCCGCTGAGCGCCATGCCCAACGCCGGACATCCGGCGCGGGTGGAGGGACGTCAGATCTACCTATGCTCGCCCGAGTACATGGCCCAGTACGCGCGGCGCTTCCTGTGGGCGGGCGTGCGGATCATCGGAGGCTGCTGCGGCACCACGCCGGAGCACATCAAGCTCATCAAGAATGAAGCCCGCTCGCTCCAGCCGGGCCACGCGCATGCCGAGGTGGCCGTGGAGGAACCTGCGGCGAAGGCCGAATCGATGGCGCCGGTTCCGCTGGCGCAGAAGTCGAAGCTGGGGGCGAAGCTGGCCGCGGGCCAGTTCGTGACCTTTGTTGAGATCGTGCCGCCCCGCGGCGTAGACGCTTCCCGGGAGCTGGCCGGCGCGAAGCTCTGCGCCGAACACGGCATCGATTGCATCAATGTGCCGGACGGTCCGCGCGCCAGCGCTCGCATGAGCGCCCAGGTCACCTGCCAGCTCATCCAGCAGCACGCCGGCATCGAGGCCGTGCTGCACTTTTGCTGCCGGGACCGGAATATTCTGGGCATCCAGTCCGAACTTCTGGGCGCTCATGCGGCCGGCATCCGCAACCTGATCTGCATCACCGGCGACCCGCCCCGCATGGGCGCTTACCCGGCGGCCACGGCGGTCTTCGATGTGGACTCGATCGGGCTGGTCCACATCGTCAGCAATTTGAACCGCGGCTTGGACATCGGCGGCAACCCGATGGGTTCGCAGACCAGCCTGGTGATCGGCGTGGGGGCGAACCCTGGCGCGCTGAACTTCGAGGAAGAGATGCGGCGTTTCGAATGGAAGGTCCAGGCAGGCGCCGAGTACGCCGTAACCCAGCCCGTGTTCGATGTGGATCTGTTGGAGCGCTTCCTCCGGCGCGCCGAGCGCTTCCGGATTCCGATCATCGCCGGCATCTGGCCGCTGCTGAGCTACCGCAACGCCGAATTCATGGTGAACGAGCTGAACGTGCCGGTGCCTGCCGAGTACATGGAGCGGATGCGCCGGGCCGACACCACCGAGAAGGCGCGCCGCGAAGGCGTGGAGATCGCCCGGGATTTGGTGCGCCGGATCGCCGGCATGGTGGCAGGGGTGCAGCTCAGCGCGCCGTTTGGGCGCTACGAGCTGGCGATTCAGGTGGCCGAGGCGGTCCCACACCGTTCCGCACAGGCGCGCCCTTCCGCGAGGCCATGAGGCCGGCCGCGCCGGCGGCTAACCGCGGTCTCGAGTTCCATGCGAAGGAGGCGGGCAATGATCCGGCTTGCATGCTACCCCCGGCGCCGCTTGGCTGTTGCCAAGGAAGGATTTTGCAAAACAACAGCTTTGTCTTCGCTCAATTCTCGGCCGGGCTGCCGAAGCGCCCGAACCGCAGCGCCCAAGCCGGCAAGACCGTGAGGTTCAACACCGTGGAGGTCGCAAGACCGCCCAAAATGACAATGGCCATGGGACCCTCGATTTCACGGCCCGGCTCTCCGCTTCCAAGCGCCATGGGAAGCAGCCCGAGAGCCGTAACGGCGGCGGTCATCAACACCGGCGCAAGGCGTTCAGAGGCGCCGCGCAACATGCCGCCGGGTCCCCAGGTCACGCCCTCGTGGCGCACGAGATGATCGAAATGCGTGATCAGCATCATGGAGTTGCGCATCGTGATGCCAAAGAGCGTGACGAAGCCGACCATGGTTCCAACGCTCACCCGCGCTCCGGCGAAGTATGCCGCCGCCACTCCGCCAGCAAAAGCGAAAGGAAGGTTGGCGAGGACGAGCAAAAGGTTCCTCAGATTCCGGAACACAATGCTCAACAGCACAAGAATCGCGACGCCCACGATCGAGGAATGCACAAGCAAGTTGCTATGGGCGCGCGCAAAAGCCTCTTCGGCTCCGCCGACTTGTATGGTGCAATCGGGAGGCAATTTCACTTCACGGTCCAGCCTCCGCCGCAACTCCGCCACAAAGGATTGTACGTCCCGCCCGCGCACATTAGCGGTGACGGCTTGGCGCCGCCGGGCGGCTTCGTGCAAGATCGAGTAGCGCCCCGACCCAAGCGACACATCCGCCAGAGCATGCAGCGGCGCGCGCACTCCTCCGGCGTTCGAGACGAGCAACGAGCCCACGAGCTCGGGATCGCGGCGCAGATCGGGATCCAGGATTACGGCCACCGGAAACGCGCGGTTTCCATCGAACGTTTGAGCAACCACGGCCCCCTGATACGCGGTCTGAATTGCTTCCAAAACCTCCACAGGCTGAAAGCCTAGCTGCGCCAGCCGCTCCGGGCGCAAATCCACTCTAAGGAGCGGCGCTTCGGGCGGAGATTCGAGCTGTACATCCGCCGCGCCTGGAACGCTCTTCACGAGAGACAGCACCCGCCGTGAGGTCTGGTCCAGCCGGGCGAGGTCGTCGTCGAAGATTTTGACGACAACCTCCGCCATCACGCCTGAGATCACTTCGTCGATGCGTTCAGCGAGATAGGGATACACGGCGAAATGGATGCCAGGAAAGCCGGACAGCACCCGGCGGAGCTGTTCTTCCGCCAACGCCGCTTCCCGGCCGGACAGAGGCTTGAATTTCACATGGATTTCCGAATACTCGGGTCCCCAGGTGTCTTCGAAACGTTCGGCGCGTCCGGCTTGCTGCGCCACCGAAGCCACGAACGGCAGTTTCAGCAAGTCACCGGCGATGCGGCTTCCCACACGGACGCTTTCCTCGATCGACGTACCCGGCGCCAGGGCGGCATGCACGATCAGGTGCCCTTCGCGGAATTCCGGCAGGAACTCCCCGCCGAACTGAGTCAGGAGGGCGGCGGCTCCCAAACAGACAGCCGCTGTAAAGAGCGCCACGGCGGCGCGATGGCCGGTCAGGAAGCGCAGGAGGCGCACGTAAGCGGATCTCAGCGCGCGCAAGAACCGGGTTTCTCCGTATTCCTCGCCGCCTCGGGCCAGCAGAAAAAACGCAAGCGCAGGCGTGAGGGTTAACGCCACGCCGAGTGACGCTATAACCGCCAGCACATAGGCGAGACCGAGCGGAGCAAACAGCCTGCCTTCCACCCCAGTCATTCCCAAAACTGGAAGAAAGACCAGCGCCACCACGAAGGTTGCGTACACCACGGCGCCGCGAACTTCCAGCGAGGCGTCAAGCACCACCTGGAAACGCGAGCGGGGAAAACCCGCGGCGGCGTTTTCACGCAATCTCCGGAAGATGTTTTCGACGTCGATAATCGCGTCGTCGACAACCTCCCCAATGGCAATGGCCAGCCCGCCCAGCGTGAGCGTATTCAAGCTGATGCCCATCCGGTCCAGAGCGATGACCGCCGCCAGCAACGACAGCGGAATGGCCGTTATGGAAATCAAAGCCGTGCGCAGGTTGAAGAGGAAAAGAAACAATACGGCGCAGACGAGAATCCCGCCGACAAACAAAGACCGGTTCACATTCCGGATGGCGGTTCGAATGAAATCAGCGGGGCGAAACAAGGCGGGATGAAGGGTAATTCGCTGCGCAGATATGGCCGGCTTCATTTCCTCCAGCGCTCTTTCGACTGCATCAGTTACTTCCAGGGTGTTCGCCCCAAATTGCGACGAGATTACGATCAACACTCCGCGCCGCCCGTTTATAGTGGCGTCGCCGATCTTTGGCTCGAAGCCCTCCACCACCTTTGACACATCCTTCAACCGCACCGGCGTGCCGCCCCAGGCCCCCACAATGGCTTCCCCGAGTTCCTGAGGCTGCAAGGCTTGTCCCGAAGTCTGGATGGCAATGCGTTGCGCGGGACTCTCGACGAAGCCGGCCCCCCTGATCCCGGTAGCGCGCCTGCCCGCCGCGATTACTTCGTTCATCCCCAATTGAAACGCCGCCAAACGTTGCGGCTGCACCTGGATTTGAAGCTGCCGCTCTTCGCCCCCGAAAATGGAGACGCGAGCCACTCCGGGAACGGCGAGGAGACGCGGGCGCAAGTTCCAGTCTGCAAAGCTCCGCAGCTCCATAAGCGAGCGCGAGGCGGATGTCAGACCGATGGCCAGCACCACGTTCGCCGCGCCTGTAAGTGGAGCCATCCCCGGAGATCCGACGCCTTGCGGCAGATTGGCCGCCGCTTCCGCCAGCCTTTCCGCCACTAACTGGCGCGCATGGTATACGCTGGTTTCGTGGGAGAAGAACAGGGTAATCACCGACAAGCCTTGCACGGAAGTTGAACGGATGGACGTCAAAGCCGGCGTTCCGTTCAATGCGCTTTCGAGCGGGCGGGTGACAAGCTGTTCCGTTTGCTCCGGCGACAAGCCGGGCGCTTCGGTTTGGACCACGACTTGTGGCGGGGCGAATTCGGGGTACACGTCGAACTTCGCGTTCTTCGTGACATAAATGCCGTAAACCAGCATGGCTGCCGCCAACACGGCTATTGCCCCGCGGAAGCGAATCGAGAGGGACACGATGCGGGAAAGCATTATTTATCTCTCATCCCCCTCGCGCGCCTTGGGCAGGGCCCCTTTCAGTTCCTCAGAAAGCAACACCTGCGCTCCCGAAACAACCACTTTGGACTGGGGCGGGATCCCCGACACCACCCATCCGCGTTCCACGCGGCGGAGCAACTGTACGCGGCGCCGTTCAAAGCGCCGCTCGCCGCTGGCGGCGTAAATCCATGCGTACCCGTCCTGCCGAATGATGGCCTCTGGAGGCGCAATTGCTCCTTCCAGGCGCTGGCCCGGGACCGGCAAGAAAGCGGCAACCGGCATGCCGGGGCGGAGGTGCAATCCCGGCGCCGCAACGCGGTACACAAGAGGCTGGCCTGGCGCGCTAGGATCTACCGCGGTTCCCCGGGAGAGCAACTGACCGGCAAGCGGACGGTCTTCATGCCCAAGCACCACAACCCTCGCGCGATCCGGCGGCTGGATGGCGCTTTCGCCGGGCGGCAACGCCACATGGGCGAGGAGGCAGTCAAAACGCGCCAGCCGGATCAGCGGCTGCCCGCTCTCGACCGACTCTCCGGGGCGGGCCAAGATTTCCACGACTTCTCCGCCCTGGTCGGCCACGAGCGGCACAGGGGCGGCGCCGGGAGCAAGACCCGATTCCAGTGCCCGCACGGTGGCGTTCGCTGCTGCGGCGCGCGCCTCCTCCGTGTGGAACCGCGCCTCAGCCTCCTGAAGTTGGCGGTCCGACATGTTCTGGTTGTCAGCGTTCAGCTTCCGTGCGCGATCCAAGGCGGCAGCGCTAGCTGCCAGCGCCGCCTCGGCGGATTCCAGTTCCGCCCGGGCGGCATTGAGGCGGTCCGTCAATGTCAAACGCTCCGCGGGCGACAAGCGCGGGAACACCGCTCCAAGCACAGCGCCCCTTGCCAGGGCCTGCCCAAGCGACGGCCACGGCGCCTGCTGTGCGGCGATCGAACCAGCGGCGGGAGCGCGAATTACAAAGGAAAGGCCTGGGTCTTCCGCCAGGCGTCCATAGGCGGTGACTTCGGGCGCAACCGTCTGGTACGGGAGAGGCTCCGCGCGGATGTCCGCGCGCTGCTGCATCTCGGGGCTGATTTCGACAACCCCCGCCTCGGGCGGGACGGAGGCGCCCACGAGTTCCTGCGGCGGCTGGCGGTTACAGCTCCAACTCAGGATGGCGAAGGCGGCGGCGCCCAGAATCATCCATCTCATAACAAACCTTAGCGGGAAAGCAGCGGCGTTTGTAATGCGTCTTCCCATTCTCCAAAAGCACGGCGCCAACGGGCGCGGGCCTCCGCCGCGAGCCGTTCCGCAGCTGCAGCTCGGATGGCCACGGCTGTTTCTGCGTACCGGTCCAGCTCGCCAACGGCCACGGCTTTGGATACGGCCTCGCGCTGCCGGCGCAAAACGTCCGCTTCTTTGCGGACAACCTCAAGTTCTCGCACTGCGGCCTGAAGGCGGGCTCTCGCCAGCTCCATTTCGGCTACGGCGCCCGACTGCACCAACCGGAAACGGGCCTCGGCCGCGCTCCGGCGGGCTTCGGCCTCGGCAATGGGACCCCGATTGCGATGGAACAGCGGAAGAGCAAGTGAGACGCCGCCAGTGATCTTGTAATGGCCTTCATCGAAGCTGTAATCCGGGCCAAGCTGAACGTCCGGATACTGCTGGGCGATTTCCAGCCTCAAACGGGCTTCGGCTGCGGCGTATTCCACCAGCGAGCGGCGTACGTCGAAACGATGCAGCAGCCCCGCGGCCAGGGCGTCAACGGTCTCAGCGCTGGCAGCGGGCGTCCACAGCAAGGGACGGCAGCCATGCAAGCCCTCGGGCGTTACTCCCAGGGCGGCGGACAGCGAAGCTAACGCAGCGCTCACAGCGCCTTCGGCTTGGCGCAGGCTCGCTTCCGCCTCAAGAAGTTCCGCCTGCGCGGCATCCAAGTCGGGACGCGCAGTCTCACCCGCGAGGACCCGGCGCTCCAACAGCTCCACGGCATGCCGGCGAGCGCTCACTTCGGCCGCCCAACCGTCACGGGATTCCACGGCGCTGTAGTAGTTGGATAAAGCGTCCCGGGTCCGGCTGCGTACCAGCCACCGCGCCTCTTCGGCCTGAATCCTGGCCGCCTCAGCCAGTTGAGCGGCTTCAAGAATGCGGTAGTCGCGTTTTCGCGCGGTCTCCACCAGAATTGCAGGAGCAAAGCGAAAAACCAGCGGCGATTCCGGCGAGTTTGTGTTTCCCCCGCCTGTCGAGATGGATGGATTCGGGCGCGGGCGTGCGGCCGTCACAGCGGCTTCCGCCACCCGGGCGCGCGCCTCAGCGACGGCGATCTCGGGATTCCAGCGGAGAGCGTATTCGACCAGTTCTTCCCAGCGGATCTCGCCAGGCGGCAGCTTCCTTGCGCGCAACTCCGCTTCCGCGCGCGCCGGATCAACCGGCTTCGGGTGGTACTTCACGCAGCCGCTCAAAGCAAGCGGCAGTACGAGCACGCTGGCTACGTAATCAAGCCGCACCGCGGTCCCCCATGCACACGCAGCCTGCCAAACGGCGCAAGCGTCACTCTGCGAGAGTAACAAAACTGACTTTACGCTCGCACCCCCGCCGCGGGGAAGCCGTGCATGCCGGCACAAAACGACACATCGGGGTTTCCATTTCGCCTCCCGGGCGGCTCGAATGTATATCACCACGAATCCAACCCCAAGCGCTCTTCTTGGCGCGCGTCCCGCTTTGACGTTGCCCGCAGGGGACTCGACCGAGCCTTCCGGCGGCTGGAGCGAAGAAGAGTACGATCCGAATCGGACGTTCGGAGATGCCCCGCGCTCTCCCGCACTCGAATCTCGTTTTTCCCGGTCCTGGCTCGGAGCATCTATATCCCTGGCGCGGACGACGCCGGGGCGTTCCCTGGGCCCCGCCGCAGCATCTCCCCGGAAAGCCGCCGCGTCAAGCGCCCCTCCCCCAGCAACAACCGGCAACACCGGACGTGTATGATAAGCCGCCCGCCGGCCTTCACCGACCGCTGCTGTAGGCTCGTCAGCGGCCAGTTGCCGGCGCGCAGCGGCAAGAACCAGCCGCCGCCACAACTTCGCCAGGTTGTAGCCAATCACACTGAGCTACAGCCGCACCTCATTCGAGCGGAAGCGACGGCAGGACAAACGCGTCATCTTGACCGCCTGCTTGCCTCCTTGATCCCCTGTTCGGCCGTGCCGCGCTTGTTGTAGAACCGGACCACCGCCCGGCTGCCGGTCTCCAGGCTGGTCACGATGAATCCGGGCCGCGGAAGCCGGCCAAAAACTACTTGCCATTGGCGGCCGTGCGCGTTAGATTAGGAACTTGTCGCATAGCCAGGCGGACCGCCGGAAGGCGGGCCGCACAGCGCCTCCGGCGGATGTTGATCCCGGCTCGGCAGGACTCGAACCCGCGGCGGACGCAACTGGCATCGGACGAATCTTTTTCCAGGCGGCGGTCGCCGGTGCTCACGGACCTGATCGAAATCGACAGAGACAATCCCGAACCCAAGGCGATTGAGAAGGCCGCCGCCGTGATCCGCCGCGGCGGGGTCGTGGCGCTGCCCACCGACGCACTCTACTCTCTGGTCGCCGACCCTTACAATCTGAATGCGGTGGCTCTGGTGTTCCGCGCCAAAGGCCGCGAAATCCACCGTGCCCTGCCGCTGCTCGTAACGGATCTGCTGATGGCGGAAGGTCTGGCGCGGGAGCTGAACAGCCGGTTCTACCTGCTGGCCCGGATGTTCTGGCCCGGTCCGCTGACGATCATCGTTCCTTCCTCGGGCAATGTGCCCCTCAAAGTCACGGGCAATGCCGGGCGCGTAGCCCTCCGGCAGAGCGGCTCGAAGATCGCGGCCATGCTGCTCGAACAGCTCCAGCAGCCGCTGATTTCCACGAGCGCCAACATCTCCGGCCAGCCGACGTGCCGCAGCGGCATCGAGGTTTTCGGGACGATGGACGGCCGGGTGGATCTGGTGCTGGATGGAGGCTTTTGCTCAGGATTGGGGAGCACGACGGTGGATCTCTGCGGACCGGATTGGAAGCTGATCCGGGAAGGGGCCATCCCCAGCCAGGCGGTCGAGGAAGTTCTTGGCCACCACCGAGATCCGGAGCCGCTTTGAACGGCGGCGGACGGGCTTTTCCTTGCGGTTTGCCGCATGGCTCAGCGCTTGCGCGCCAGCCAAATGTCTTCTTCCGCCTCAGTGAGTACGAACAGAAGCGACTGCTGATCTACGGACAGTGTGAAGCGCTGCTGGAGCACGGTCGGGCCAGGCTCCAAGACTAGGCGCCGCTGCCGGCTGGCTATGTCAAACGCCCAAATCCGGTTTTCCTCCCAGAACAACAGCGACGACGAATCCTTGAGCCAGACTGGGGAGAAGCCATGCTCGGAGACCTGAGTAGAGGCTCGGTCTTTTAAGGAATAGACGAAGAGCTGTTCCCTGGGCGGAGGCGAGGACCGCAAGCGCCCGGCTGCGAATTGCCCATCCGGGCTCCAGGCCATGGGTGTGAATCCCTGCGGCAGGGCGTCCGCCAACCGGCACGGTGTCCCGGCGGGTTCCAGGCAATGAGGCGGGCCGTCGGAGGGGTAAGCCATCAAGGTTCCATCGGGAGCCCAAAGCAACGCCATCGAGGGGGCCACCCGCCGCAAACCGCTGCCGTCGGCCTGCATCAGCCAGTACTCAAAGGCGCCGCCACGGTTGGTCAGGAACAACAATTGCTTGCCGTCCGGCGACCAGCGCGCGTTGCGGTCCTTGAACTTGTCATTAGTAAGGCGCCTCAAGTCCGTCCCGTCCGGCTTGAGCAGCACAATGTCCTCCTCGGGGTCCTGGATTCGCGCTGCCAGCCAGGCTCCGTCCGGGGATGGTTCTGGTTCGCGCACCTGCCTCCCGGTCGCGGTAAGGCGTTTGGCGGCGGAGAGGCGAGCCGGCGCGCCGGGATGGAAGGGCGTCGCATGCAAGGTGCTGGAGATGGTGCGCCGGGTGTAGACGAAAAGGCCGCCGGTTGTTGCCGCCGAGACGTGGGCGCTATAGGTCGAGGGCGTCCGCACGGGTTCGGGCTTGCCGCGCACGGCGCCGGTTTGTTCATCGATGCGGATTCGCCAGATGTTCATCGCCCCGTCCCGGTCGCTCGAAAAATACAAGTAGCCGCCATCGGGCGACCATGCGGGACTCCAGTCGATCCACTCATCCTGGGTGACAGGGATTGCGCGGAGGCTTTCCGGGGACGCCCCCGAAGACGGCACCGTCCATAGATCCCTCTTCCCATCCGGACCAGATCCCCAAAAGGCGATACGGTCTCCATGGGGCGACCACGCCGGCTGAACCGCATCATAGACGACATCCGGGGAGGTCAAGGGTTGGACCGTGTTTGCCTTGAGGTCGGCTACGTAGAGCACGCTGGCGCGCCGCGCGGGCCCGTCTTCCGGCTCGGCGAAGGTGTCGCTAGAGAACACGAGCCGCTGCCCGTCTGGAGACCACGAGGGGTGATAGCCGAAACCGGCGACGCGCCGTACGGAATTCCCCTGAAGATCCATCACGAAGATGCCACCGCCGTCGCGCTCGCTGCGGAAGGCGATCCATTTGCCGTCGGGCGAGAAGGCCGGCTGGCGGTCGTCGGCAGTGGAGTCGGCGGTGAGATTGATCGATTCTTCACTATCGAGCGCCCGCAGGAAGATGTCCCAGTGATTCAGGTCCCTCCGAGCGTATGCCAAAAGACGGCCATCCGGGGAAAGGCTGGGAAAGTTGCAGCGCGCCTGTTCACGCGTCAGACGAGAGAAGTCATAAGCGGCGGAGGAGTCAACCGGCCCGGGACCAAGCGCTCTTCCGGCCAGCAGCCAAGCCAGCACGCCTAGCACCGCCAAGCTCAAGCCGACCCACACCCACCGGCTGCTGGGAGCGGCGGGTTTTGAGGACTCTGGGGCCGGTTCATTTCGTGGTAATTCGCCGTTTCCAGAGTTCTTAATCCCAGTGGGTTCCAGAATGAGCGGGACGTAGCTACCGCGCGGCAAGACGACTCGGACGGGGTCGTTCTTGCCTTCGGCGTCATAGTATTTTTTGAGGCGGGTGCGCAGGCGGCTGACTTCGACGCGTACTATCGGGTCGAGCCGGGGGTCGAAGGCCTCGCCTTTGTCGAAAACTTCGACGCCGAGGCTGTATTCTTTAAGGTCCGCCGTTCGGCCCTGGATCGCGGCTTCCACCAAGAAGCGCAGTAGGCGCTGTTGGCGCCAAGCTCCGGAGAATGAAGGGCTGGCCAGGATGCTGTCCAGGTGGGCTCGTATCGATTCCGCTGCCTGGGGCGAGAGCTTCCCCTGCTCAGGGCCCCCCACCGCCAGTGGCCTCATTGCACAGTACCCCCTTTCGAACATTCTATAACGTTCCGGGCCTGCCCGCGGCGCATTCTCCGGCGGGCCAGCAGCTTACCACGGGAGGACTGGTCCAAAGCGGGAGGGGTAAAGAGCCCGCTTTTGGCCTCTTGTAACCGTTACAAGCCGTTTGGTTGTAGCCGCAACAGGCTTGAAAGCCAGCGGGGCAACAGCCACACTCGTAAGAGAGAAGCCCCAAACCGTTGAGTCAGGGTCAGCGGGGGCAGAGGTTTGGATTGAAGCACCCAAGAAAATGAAATGAAAGGAGTTGCAATGAGGCAACGCGTAACGAATATCTGGGTTGCCGGTGTCCTGCTCGTGCTATTGGCGGCATCGGCTCCCTTGTGCGCCCAGGTGGGCCGCGCGTCCATCACAGGCATTGTGACCGACAGCACCGGCGCCGTCATCCCGGGAGTTACGGTGAAGGCGACGCACGTCGCAACCGGTGTCTCCTACGAGAGCGCGACCAACGAAGTCGGCAGCTATACCATTAGCGCCCTGCCGGTGGGCGACTACACCATCACCTATTCCGCAGCTGGGTTCAAGACGCTGGTCCGCAGCGGCATCACCCTAATTGCAGGGCAGATTGCCCGGATTGACCCGACGTTGGAAGTAGGTCAACTGGTCGAACAGCTTACGGTAACGGCCGAGGCGCCGCTGCTGCAAACCGAGACCGCGCAGAGCTCCGAAAGCGTCAATTCCCAAGTGTTTGCCAGCCTGCCGCTGGCGTTTGGCGGACGGGGCCGGAACATGGCGGACTTCGCCGCCCGAATCGTCCCGGGCGTGAGGGGCTCCGACTACACGATGTCCATTCAAGGCACGCCCGGGGCCAGCGCCGGCATCGTTATCGACGGCATGACCAACCTGGCCGGCTTCCTGCCAGGGGATTTTGCGGAAGCGAGCATCTCCGCCGAAGCGGTCCAGGAGCTCACGGTGGTCACCGGCACGGCATCTGCCGAAAACGGACGGCAGAGCGGCGGGAGTCTGGTGTTCACATTGAAGTCAGGAAGCAATCAGGTCCACGGATCGGCGTTCTATACCTTGCGGAACGAGTTTCTGCACGCCAACGATTGGAACAACAACCTATACCTGGCAAAAGATCCCACGAACACGACCTTCCGGCGGCCCAAGGACCGGCAGAAGAACTACGCCGGCAGTTTCGGCGGGCCGGTGTACATCCCCAAGCTGTACGACGGACGCAACAAGACCTTTTTCTACTTCACCGCCGAGCGGTTTCTGCTCGCCACCGCCGGGCCCGGCTCTCTCACCCGCAGCGTGCCGCAGCCGGAGATGTGGAACGGAGACTTGAGCAGGCTGCTGCGCAGCACTAAAGTTGGGACGGATGCGCTGGGCCGGGACGTGTTCGAGGGCATGATTTACGATCCCACCACTTGGCGCATGGTCGGCAGCCGCTACGTCGCGGACCCCTTCACGGGCAACATCATTCCGCCTAGTCGCATTTCCAACGTAGCCAAGAATTTCGCCAAGGTGTTCAACCAGTGGTATCAGCCGGTGAACACCAATCTGACCAACAACAGCTTCACCTCGCTCCAGAACCGTATGGATGCGCGGAATTACTCGATCAAGGGCGACCACTCGTTCTCCAACAACCACAAGGTTTCCGGTTACTTCTACAAGCACGGTTTCCCACGGAACTTCCAGGAGAACGTCAGCGAAGTGTGGTCCTTGCTCGATCCGGACATGGGCGGGCCGCTCTCCCGCTCCATCCGCCAGCACCGCCGGGGGTACAGTTGGAACGTGGCGCACGACTGGATCATCAGCCCGAGCATGCTCAACCATGCGATGGTGGGGTTGAACAACAACGGCAACGCCTTCCGAAGCCGCCAGATCGGCAAGCATTTCGCCGACGAGTGGGGGATCAAGAACGTCGGCCTGGGCGCTCCGGCGGATCAAGTCACAAGGCCCGTGATCAATCTGGGCAGCTCTCCGGTAGTTACCTTTCAGAGCTGGAATCACGACGCCAACCGCGATGAGATCTACCGCAACATCGTGATCTCCGACTCATTTAGCTGGTACCGCGGTTCTCATAATCTGAAGTTCGGTTTCGAGTGGAACTTCCTGAACTACGATTCCCAGCAGTTCAACAACACCGGCGGCACGTTCAACTTCGCCGCCCGGACCACGGCCATCCCGGGCGAAGGATTCACTTCGCGGATCGGAAACAGCTTCGCCAGTTTTCTCCTGGGGGAGGTCAACAGCGCTACGCTCGGCCCGATTTTCCACCCCATTACTTCCAGCTATTACGGCGCTGCATTCGTGCAGGATAGCTGGAAGGTGAACCGTAAGTTGACCTTTAACTATGGCTTGCGCTGGAGTGGAAACTCGGCTCATTACGAGAAGAACGACGAGATCGCGAACTTCAACCCGAGTTTGCCGGACCCGAACTTCGGCGGGATTCTCGGCGCGGTCGAGTACATGGGCAATGGCCCCGGACGCGCCGGCCGCCGGACCGTCTTCCCGGGCCACTGGAATGACTTTGGCCCCACGGCCGGTCTGGCTTACCAGTGGACCCCGCGGCTCGTCATGCGCGCCGGCTACGGCATCAGCTATACGCCGGAAGGTTTCGGCTGGACTTACCCATGGCGCGCCGGCTTCAATGAGACCTACGAAGCAGCGGCGGACAGCAAGGGAGTCTACCTGCCGGTCTTCAATATTGACAACGGCTTTCCGCTGGACGTGCGCCGCCCCCCGAGCATGGATCCTTCCTACGCTGCGAAATTCGGAGGAAGAAGAAACGATCCCAATTATGCGGTTTCCGGCTATGTCCAGAACTTCAATTTCGGCTTCCAGACCGAGGTGACCAAGGACCTGCGCGTCGATCTGGAGTGGCGAGGCAGCAAAGGCACGCGGCTGCACGCCGGCGGCAATGTGTACCCGAACCAGATCAATCCCAAGGAGCTTTCCCGCGGGGCGGTGTTGACCCAGACCATCAGCAGCGCCTCGGCCGCGGCAGCAGCGGGATTGCCATACCCCTATGCCGGTTTCAGCGGTTTGGGCGCATACACTCTGCTGCCATTCCCGCAGTTGATGAGCCGCAGCCTGTCGGCCTTCGGCGATCCGGTCGGCAACAGCACCTATCACTCCCTGAATCTGATCGTCACCAAACGGATGGCCCAGGGCTACTATCTGTACGGGGCGTACACATTCTCCAAGAATATCGCCGACGTCACCAATGTCGCCAATGGAGGAGGAGGCGGCGGCATCCAGGATACCTATAACCGGCGTTGGGCCAAGGCCGTGACAGCGGCAGACCGCACCCACGTTCTCAAGGCGGTGCTCCAATGGGACCTTCCCATCGGCAGAAACCGTTATCTGCTGGGAGGCGCCAATCCACTGCTGAACGCCGTGGTGGGCGGGTGGACGATCTCCGCGCTGCTGAATTACTCCAGCGGCACGCCGCTGGGTCACCCGAACTCCAGGGTGACGCCCAACTTCTGGAACGGACCGGCCATTTACGCCAACTTCAACACGCCGGCCGGCGGATTTAAGAGGATCTTCAACCCGGACACGTTCAATCCTTGGAACAATGCGGATCCGGGCAACCGCTTCTTCGATCCAACGGCGTTCAGCGATGCCGCGCCGCAGTCGCTGGGCAACAGCCCAAACCGCTTCTCTCAGGTCCGCACGCTATGGAGCTGGAACGAGGATGCTTCTTTGGTGAAGTACTTCCCGATGAAGGAACGGGCGCGGCTGCTGTTCCGGCTGGAGATGTTCAATATTTTCAACCGCCATTTCTTTGGCGGGGTCAACATGAACATGAACAACGCCTACTTTGGCAATATCATCAATGCCAGCGGGAGGCGCACCGGCCAGCTTTCGGCCCGGTTGGAGTGGTAGTTTGAAATCCATCGGATAGCTATGGGCCCCGGCGCGCTGCCGGGGCCCGTCTTTTTGAAAAGGCAGTCATAACGCAGCTCAGCGCACAGGAGGTGTACTCATGTGGATCCTTGCGATTTGCGCTTCCCTGGCCCTATTCCTGACTGACTCCGAGGCGCCGCCCAGGATGCCGATGCCCAACGACTACACCAATTCCATAAAGACCAGATGGTTGAACAAGCCGGTGCTTGGTTCCCGGCTTCTGGATGACGCCGAAAGCCTGTCGACGTGGAAGCTGGCGAACAGCGGGCAGGCGCGCGGGGAGCTGACGCTGACGCGGGAGCGCGCGGTGAGCGGATCCAGCTCCGTGCGCCTGACGAGCCCCACTACAGGAGACGAGCCGATTCCAACCACCCGTTACTACGGAGCCGCAGATGCGGTGCGGGTCGTCGACGGCGAAGACTGGTCCGAGTGGAACCGCCTGTCGGTGTGGATCTACCCGGACCTGCCCGGTTTCCGCGTCGTTTCGTTGCTGCTCATTTTGCGCAACGAGGGGAAAGAGCCGGTTCCGGATGTATATGGAAAGATGGGAATGAATTACGTCATTCTCCAGAATCAGCAATGGAACCGGGTCGTTTGGGAAATCGCCAACTTGCCGCGCGACAAAGTGACTGGCGTAGTGTTCTCGTACCGCGTTCAGGGCAATGAGCCTGGGGCAACGGACAAAGTTCTCTTTGATATCGACAAACTGGAGCTGGAAAAGGTCAACGCGGATCATTATCTGGGCTGGAATGTGGCCCCCGGAGAGATCTCCTTCAGCCATTCGGGTTACCAGACAGGATTTCCCAAGAGCGCCATCGCCAGCGACTTAAAGGCGAAGACCTTTGAGCTGATCAACGTGGAGAGTGGTGTTCCCGTGTTGACCAAAGCCGTCTCCGAGGTCCAATCGAAAATCGGCCGGTTCCAAGTGATGGACTTCAGTGAAGTGCGCACGCCGGGAAACTACATCCTCCGGGCGGGGGACCGCACTTCCCGTCCCTTCCGCATCGGGGAGGATGTGTGGAAGTCCAGCATCTGGAAGGCGATCAACTTCTTTTATACCGAGCGCTGCGGCTATGCGATTCCCGGAGTGCATGACATCTGCCACCGCGACTGGATGCTGGTGCACGGCGACAAGCGGCTGGTGGTGAACGGCGGCTGGCACGATGCCGGGGACCTGTCGCAGTCGTTTGTGAACACCTCGGAAGCGGCCTACGCCATGTTCAGCCTGGCCGAGCGGCTTCAGGCGCGGAATGAGGATCCGGCGTTGCTGGCCCGTTTGATCGAGGAAGCGAAGTGGGGTCTGGACTGGATTCTGAAGACGACCTTCCATGACGGCTTCCGGCCGGGCTTCTGCACGATGGACCGCTGGACCAATGGAATTCTGGGCGACGTGGACGACATGGTTTGCCAGGCGACCAACAGCCCTGCCGGGAACTTCTCGGCCGCGGCCACCGAGGCGCTCGCCGCGCGTGTACTCCGGCCGACGGATCCGGTCCTGGCCGGCTATAGCCTGAAGCAAGCCGTGGAGGATTGGGGATTCGCCCTGGCGGGGATGGAGAAGCAGCCGCGAGGAGCGCAGACGGAGCTGGCGGGCCAGGCCGTTCTGGCCGCACTGGAACTATATCAGACCACCGGCGAGCGTAAGTACGCTGATAAGGCGCACGAGCTGGCCCGGATTATCCTGGATTCCCAGCAGCGTACGTTCCTGCCGGAGGCTACTTATCCTTTGACCGGCTTTTTTTACACCGGGCCGGATAAGACTCGGGTTCTACGCTACAATCACATCAGCCGCGAGGCGGCCCCCGTGGTGGCGCTGATCCGGCTGTGCGAACTGTTTCCGGAGCATCCGGACTGGATGCGCTGGTATTCGGCCGTCACCCTCTATTCCGAGTACTTTCAGAAAGCCATGGCGGCTTTCACGCAGCCCTACGGCATGCTGGCGAACTCGGTTTACCACGATGAAGAGTACAAGCAGGCGCCCAGCGGCCGCGGGGCGACTCCGGAAGCCTTCCGCGAGCAGGTGCTGGCCGGCATCCAGGTGGCCGCGCATCACTACGTCCGGCTGTTTCCGGTGTGGTTTGAATTCCGCGGCAATCACGGGACGGTGCTGACGCAGGCCAAAGCCATCTCGGCTGCCGCTCACCTGCGCGGGAATTTCGAGCTGGCGGCGCTGGCCCACCAGCAGCTCCAATGGGTTGTAGGGAGGAACCCGTTCGTTCAGAGCACGATGTGGGGCGAGGGTTACGATTACGCCCCGCAATACTCCGCCATGTCCGGCGACCTGGTGGGCTCTTTGCCCGTCGGCATTCAGACCCGGGGCAATACCGACCTGCCTTATTGGCCCACGGAGAACTGTCACAACTGGAAAGAGGTGTGGGTGCATCCGGTGGCGCGATGGTTCTGGCTGATGCGCGATTTGGCGGGACCGGCCGTGGTTACCGGGTTCGTGGCCGGCGACGCCGGCGAGCCGGTCGTCTTTCGCGAGATCAGCACAGGGGCTGTGACCAGCGTCCGCGCCGAGCCTGCGACTTTGAGCTTCCGGACGTCGCTGCCTGAGGGCGTATACGAGGTCAGCTGCGGAGCGAGGAAGCAGCAGATCACGGTGCTGCCCGGCGCTAGTTACACGCTGGATTTGCGTCCGGCGCGCCATCTGGATGTCCGCGTCTCCTCGCAGACGGGCAGCAACGGCGCGGTGAACCTTACGGTGACCGTGGAAGGCGCAGGTAGACACAGCCTGTCAGTGCGGACGGACAATCTGAATCTCAAGGAACCGGAACGCCAGTTGGACCTGAAGCCGGGCAGACCGCAGACCGTGACGTTACAGGGCAAGGTCGTGACAGCGGAATCCCCTTGGGTTGCGGTGGTCATCCCGGACAACGAATTCGGCCAGCGGAGGGAAGCCACGGGAGCGGTGGCGCTCCCCGCGCGGCGCTGAGCGCGGCGTCCACAGCGGCGGGCGGTCCGAGAGGGCGATCCGTTCCAAGGAACTCCGTAGAGCAGCTCTTGATCTGACGGGTAAAGGGCGCCAAGGCCGGCAGGCATGCCGCCCGCTGGAGTTTCAACATTTGACCGGATGTTCGCGTGGAGCAAGCCGCCAGGCTTGCCACGCCGGCAGTCCTGTCGGTGGTTGGCTTGTGGGCCTTTACCGCCCCTACATTGGAGCAAGCATCTGATGTGGTGCTGACATTGTGGTCGGCAGCCGCGTTTTGTGGGGCGAACTGCTTTTGCGGGGCAGGCTTCTCTTGTGGGGCACGTTGTTCTTGTGGCGCAGGCCTCCCGGCCTGGGTGTCCTTTACCCACCGCCCTTTCTGATTAACCCAATTGCTTCCCCCCGTGGAGCACGCCGCCAACCTTGCCCCGCCGGCAGAGCAACACACAGGCTACCTGTACAGAGCTTCCAAACGCCATCCGCCGCCAAGGCTGGCGGCGTGGCCCGCAGGACTGCGCGCTCCACTTCGAGCCGCCGCCTCCGTGGAGCAAGCCGCCAGGCTTGCCACACCGGCAGTCCTGCCGGTGGTTGGCTTGTGGCGCTTTCTCCTCCTCCGCCGTGGTGCTGGCTGCTTTTGTGGGGTAGACATTCTTGTCTGGAAATTGAGAAGCTCCAGAGATCGGCAAGAATGCCTGCCCCACATGGAAATGCCTCTCCCGGGGGCTGCTCGGGCTTTTTTTCGAGAGAGTCGAAGCCACAAACAGGAAGAAAGGCGCAGGCCGGGAAAGTCTACGCTTCTAGAGCGCCTGCTTGCGCAGGCGGTAATCGCCGACGGCGGGCATCCGCACGATGCGGCACATCTCAAAGAGCCGCGAGCGGGCGCGGATGCCAATCCGCTCGGCCAGGGTGATTTTCCATTCCGCCCTCCCGGGGTTGAGCGAGTTTCGCTCCAGGGAGCGGCCACCCGCGTCGACATCCACCAGGTTTGTGGTGGCGATGAGGGCCTTCTTGTGGTTGCAGCGGTAGGTGATGATGGAAGTCACCGTGTCCTCGACCCACTCGGTGACGCGGTGCGCGCCGAGGTCATCGAGAAGCAAGATTTCCGATTCCATGGCGGCCTCATAAGCATCCCTGGAGCTGGTGCCGGAGGCGGGGTCGTAGCTGGCCCGGATGCGTTCGAGCAGGTTTTGGTAATCGAAGAAGACGCCTTCGAAGCCGCGTGCGATCAGCCGCCGCAGGGCGGCGACGGCCAAGTGCGTTTTGCCCGTGCCCGGCTCGCCGATGAGCAGCAGGCCCGGTTTGGGAGCCAAGGGGTACTCGCGGGTGTAGGCACGCACGATGTTCTGGACTTCGCTCAACGCCGGGTTGCCGAAGTTCTGGAAGTTTTCCAAAGAGGCGTTGGCGTATAGAGGCGGGATGCTGGCGGCCGCCTCGAGTTTCCCGCAGAGGTCGCTCGAGATGCAGGTGCAGCGCTCGGCCGCAAAGTAGCCGTCGCGTTCGACCTCAACCCAGCCGCTGCCGCCGCATTTTGGGCACCCGGTCTCGCTCATCTTCTCTATGATAGTTCTCCCGGAGGCGGTCGCCAATGATACAGTGGAGCTAGATACGTTCCAGCCCAGCGTGCCCCCGTTAGGCCAGGGATGCGAGCGCGTTTTGCGGGCGGATCCAGCCGGGGCTGCCGGATGCGGAGCGGCACAGCCAGGTTGAGTCGAGGGACGCGGCGGACGAGGGAAGGGTTGGTTATGGCTCCTGCCAGCATCAAAGAAACGGTCCGGAAACGCGGAATCCGCCTGACGCGGCAGCGGCAGATTCTGCTCGATGTGATCGATGAGACGGGCTTGCACCTGGACGCGGAGCGGCTCTACACGCTGGCTTCGGCCAAGGATCCGAAACTGAACCGCGTGACCGTGTACCGCACGATCAAGATGCTGAAGGACGCCGGTCTGGTCGACGAACTGGACCTGATGCACTGGTCCGGGGATCAGCACTATTACGAGACCCGGATGAAGCAGGAGCATGCGCACGTGGTCTGCATGCGGTGCGGGAAGGTGCAGGAGTATTACGGCGCGCCGCTAGGGCAGCTCCGCCGGAAGGTGGAAGGCTCTCTGGGATTCAAGGTGCTGACGGTCCGCACCGAGATTGGCGGATACTGCGCCGAATGTCTCGCCCAGGGGGACGAGGCCAATTCTTCCGTGGCGAAGGAAGCAGCCCGCAGCGCTGGGCGCATAGAACGTTCTTAAAGCCCATGCCGGAGCTGCCGAAACCCAAACCGATGGCGGGATCTTGCCCCGCAGTGGAGGTAGCAGAATCTGGGGAGCATCGCCGCTGGGCGCCCCTTACGGACTTCCCCTTCCGGATCGGCCGGGCGGCGGACTGCGAGCTGGTGCTGCGCGATGCCCGCATTTCCCGGCTGCACGCGCGCATCCTCCGGGAGGGGGAGGATTACTACATCGAAGACGCAGGCAGCCGCAACGGGGTTTTCGTCAACGGCGAACGGGTCCGGCGGCAGAGGCTGGCGGCGCTGGACCGGATCGAATTCGGGATTCCAGGCGGCTGCGTGCTGAGGTTCTATCCGGCCAGCCGCCATTGGGAGAATTTAGCCGAACGGGTGGCTGCGCCGCGGCCCAGCAGCGATCGAATCGGACGGCTGCGGACGCTGCTGGAAGTGGCGCGCACGGTCGAGACGGCCTTTTCGCTCGACGAGGTCCTCGCGTCGCTCATCGATGCGGCGTTGGAGTTCACCGGAGCCGAACGGGGGTTTCTTTTCTTGCGCGGCGGAGAGGGGTTGGAGCTCAAACTGGCCAGGCACCGCAGCGGCCAGCCCTTGGGCGAGGGCGAGTTGCGGGTTCCCCGCGCTGTTCTCGAGCAGGCTCTGGACGGGCGTCGGGAGCTGCTGTCGATGAATTTCCCAAGCGGCCAAGGCGGGGCGTTCCAGGCAAGCAGCACAATTGCCGAGCTGGAGTTGAGGAGCGTCGTCTGCTTGCCGCTGGTCCGGCCGGCGGCCGCGGCGGATGCGGCCAAGGATGGCCCTTTGCCCGCGGGGAGCACGGCGGGGTTGATCTACTTGGACAGCCGGGCCGGCGAGGCGGACTTGAGCGGCGGCAACCGCGAGCTGCTCCAGACGCTGGCGCTGGAGGCCTCCATCATCGTAGAAAACGCGCGGCTGCTGGAGAGGGAGCGGGCGCGGCAGCGTCTCGAAGAGGAACTGAGGATCGCGCGGGAGATTCAGAGGTCCCTGCTGCCGCAAGCGCTCCCATCGGAGGGTTGGCTGAGGGCGGCAGGGCTGAGCGAACCCTCGCACCAGGTGGGGGGCGACTATTTTGATGTGCAGCCCGCCGCGGGACCGGCATGGGCGTTGATCCACGCGGACGTCTCCGGGAAGGGCGTCAGCTCGGCGCTGCTGGCGTCACTGTTGCAAGGGGCTTTCGCTGCGTGGCCTCACTCGCCAGAGGAACTTGCACGGGCGGTCCAACAGTTGAACCGCTTTCTCCTGGAACGCACCGGGGGAGAGAAGTACGCTACATTGTTCTATGCCGTTGTGCAGCCGGACGGGGGAGTTCGCTATGTAAACGCGGGCCACTGCGAGCCGCTGCTGGTGCGCGCCGGAAGAAGCATCCAGGCATTGCCGGCGACGAGCCTGCCGGTTGGCCTGCTGGCGGAGGCCCGCTATGAACAAGCCGCAGCCCGGCTGGGGCCGGGCGACCTGCTGGTCTTATACAGCGACGGAGTTACCGACGCGGAGAATAGCGCGGGCGAACGGTTTGGGGAGCACCGGCTGCGCCAAATTGCCGCTTCCTGCTCCCGGCGCGGCTGCAAGGAACTGCTCGGGCAATTGCGCACGGCCGTGGCAACGTTTGCCGAAGGCGCGGTTCAGAAGGACGATTTGAGTCTATTAATCGTGGAATATGCTGGTGAAAAGACGACATGATTCTGTACGGCTTAACGATTTTTCTTAGCGCTTTTCTGCTGTTCCAGATACAGCCCATCATGGGAAAGCTGATCTTGCCGTGGTTCGGCGGGGCGGCGGCGGTCTGGTCGGCCTGCTTGCTGTTTTTTCAAGCTGTGCTGTTGTTAGGTTATCTGTATGCCCACCTTGTCGTGAAGCGGTTGCAGCCCCGCATGCAGTTTGTAGTTCACGTTTCGGCCCTGGCTCTGAGCCTGCTCGCTCTGAGAGTGACGCCCAGCCCCGCGCTAAAGCCGCTGGGCGGCGAAGACCCGGTGTTTCGCATCTTGGTGCTGCTCACCGCCAGCGTGGGCTTGCCGTACTTGATGTTGGCCACGACCAGCCCCTTGCTTCAAGCCTGGTACGCCCGCGCCTACCGCGTGGCGTTTCCATACCGATTGTTCGCCGTTTCCAATCTGGGCTGCCTTCTGGCGCTGCTAAGCTACCCGGTGCTGGTGGAGCCGTTTGTCGCCGCCAGCAATCAAGCGCGGATCTGGAGCGCGGGCTATGCGCTGTTTTGCGCGGCGTGCGCGACGGCGGCGTACCGGAGCCGCCACGCCGCTGAGCTGCCCGAGGCGCCGCCGGAATCCGAATCCGGTTTGGGCAACGGCGCCCCTCCGCGCTGGATCTATTTTTACTGGCTGGCGCTGGCCGCCTGTTCGAGCACGCTCCTGTTGGCCGTCACCAACCATGTAACACAAAATATTTCACCGGTGCCGTTTTTGTGGATTCTTCCTTTAAGTTTGTATCTTCTGAGTTTTATTCTCACCTTTGACCACGACCGGTGGTACCGCCCCAGCGCGTACGTAGGCCCGCTGGCGCTGGCTTTGAGCGGCATGACCTACGGACTGGCCAAGTTCGACGGAAGCACGAATTTGCGTTATGTCGTCGCGCTGTTTGCGGGCGCCTTTTTCGTCTGCTGCCTGTTCTGTCACGGGGAGCTGGCGCGGCGGAGACCGCACGCGCGTTATCTCACGGGCTTCTATCTGACGATCGCGTTGGGGGGAGCGCTGGGCGGGCTTTTCGTTGGGGCCGTGGCGCCGCGCATCTTCCGGGGCTTTTTCGAGCTGCCCGTGGGGATCTTTGCCTGCGCGCTGCTGGCGGTGATTGCCTTTTGGCGGGTGCAGAAGCCGCTGGCGGCGGCGTGGGCCGTGCTGACCTTGGTGATAGGCTACACGCTTTGGACACAGGAACGGTCGGTGGTGAAGGATGCGTACTTGATGACGCGGAATTTCTACGGCGCCATCCGGGTGACGCAAGACGGAGAACCGGGCGACCCATATGCGACCCGGACACTGGTGAATGGCACCATCACCCATGGCATCCAGTACCTGTCGGCCGACCTTAGGCGGCTTCCCATCACGTATTACGGGCCCAAGAGCGGGGTGGCGGCCGCCATTGAAAACACGCGCAGCAGTCCTCAGCGGGTCGGCGTGATCGGCTTAGGAACAGGAACCATCGCGGCGTTTGGCCGCCCGGGAGATTACTACAGATTCTACGAAATTAACCCAAAAGTGGTGGAGATCGCACAGCGCGAGTTCACTTATTTGGCGGATTCGCCGGCCAAGATCGACATCGTCCTGGGCGACGCGCGCCTGTCGATGGAGAGAGAGCCGCCGCAGAACTTCGACGTGCTGGCCGTGGATGCTTTCAGCAGCGATTCGATCCCGGTCCACCTGTTGACGCTGGAGAGTTTCCGCATATACTTCCGGCACTTGAAGCCGGAGGGCATTCTCGCCGTCCATGTCAGCAACCGCCATTTGGACCTGGAACCGGTAGTGGAGCGGATCGCCACGGCGCTGGGCAAAGACAATTTGTTAGTGGACAATGACGAGGGCGAGAACTTGGTGTACAGCGCCAGTTGGGTGTTGGTGGCAAACCGGGGGGTCTTCGACAAGCCCGGTTTTGCATTAGGACAGCCGGTCAAACCCAAGGTTAAACTGCGTCTGTGGACCGACGACTACAGCAATCTGTTTCAGATCCTAAAGTGAGTGGCGCTGTGGAAGCAGGAGCAGCCGCGGGACGCAAGGTCCGGGTGGCCGCCGGGATCCTGGAACGGGACGGCCGAATTTTGATTTGCCGGCGGGCGTCTGGGGACAGTCACCCAGGCAAATGGGAATTCCCGGGAGGCAAGATTGAGGCTGGGGAGGCGCCGGAGGAGGCGCTGGCCAGGGAACTGGAGGAGGAGCTGGGCGTGCGCGCCCGGGTTGGGCCCCAGGTGGCGCACGTTCACTTCGGCTACCCCGGCGGCCGCGGAGTTGAGCTCCTGTTTTACCGGGTGTTGGGTTTTGAGGGTGAGCCGCGGAATCGAGTCTTCGGCGAGATCCGCTGGGAGCGCCGGGAGGCGCTGAGCAAATACGACTTTCTGGAAGCGGACCGGCCGCTGGTGAAGTTTCTGGCCGGCGGCTGAAGGATTCAGCGCGGCCGCCAGTGCGCTACTATAAATGCCATGAGCAAAGGCCGTGGCGCTCTGTTTGAAGTGCAGTGTCCTTGCTGCCAAGCAACGCTGAAGATCGACCCGAAGACCGAAGCGGTCATCAGCCACAAGGCCCACGAGAAGCCCCGGACCGTGGAAGATATCGACGCGGCGATGAACCTGTTCAAAGGCGAGGCGTCGCGCCGGGAGGAGGCTTTTCAGAAGTCCGTGGAGGCGCACCGCAAGTCGAAAGAGGTGCTGTCCCGGAAGTTCGATGAGCTGCTGAAGCAGGCCAAGGAGAGCCCGGACACGGGACCGCCGCAGCGGGATATCGATTTGGACTAGGGCCCGAGCCGCAATCGGTCCACGACGTTTGAACAAGCGGACTTGTGACCTGCGGGGCAAGACATTTTTGCCGCGGCCCTTAACTTCTGGCCGGTCAAAAGCGTCTTTAACAACTTTGGAGGTTCTTTGAATGGGTAAACAACGCGGCCATTTGCGATGGTTCGTCTTGTGTTTGGCTTCGGGATTAGCCGCCGTTCCGGCTTTCGGCGCCATGTGCCAGGTTCAGGATGCAGTAGCCGCCGGCGGAAGGATCTGGGCGCTGTGCGGGAGGGAACGAATCTACTCGACCGCCGACGCCGGTCGGAGCTGGCAGAGCGTGGATTTGCCGCCGGACGTGCTCTACCGCGCGCTGGCCTTTGCGGATGAGCGGCGGGGCTTCATTGTCGGTGACGCGGGAACCTTGCTGGTTACCGAAGACGGGGGGAAGACATGGTCCCCGCGGGAGCTGCCCACGAAAGAAAACCTCACAGACATTTCCGTAGTAAAGGACCGCGCGTGGATTGTAGGTCAAAACGGGACCGTGCTGCACAGCCCGGACGGCGGCAAGAGCTGGGTCCAGCAAAAGACGGGCATTCCCCAAGGGCTGGCATCCGTCCATTTCATCGACGAAAACAACGGCTGGGCGGTGGGATGGATGGGGGTCGTGCTGCGCACGCGCGACGCGGGCAAGACTTGGGAACCGGTCAAGATCGCCGACGCGAGCTGGTCCTTGAGTTTCGTCTATTTTCAAGACGCGAAGACCGGCTGGATCACAGGCATGTTCGGACAGATGCTTTTCACCCAGGACGGGGGTGAAAATTGGCGCGTGGTCAACGTGCCCACCAAAGGGACGATTACGTCAGTATACCGATCCTCCGACGGCCGCCTGTTGGCCACCACGGGCAATGATCTCCTGGTGAGCAAGGACGGCGGAGGCAAGTGGGAGTCCCTGGACATCAATCAATGGTTGTTTTTCAAGCGGATCGTCCCGGCGGGGAACTCGCTGTGGGCGATCGGCACCTTCCACATTCTGAGTCTGGATCCGGCCAAGAACCAGTGGGTGCGGCTCGCGAACACTCCTTCTTCGCAGACTTGACGCACGGCAGGCATCGGGTCGCGCTGCGATGCGAGTGTGGAAGGCGGATGACTCTGGGCCAGCGCGCCGTCTTCGCAAGGCGCCCACACAGGGGTGCATAAAAGCGGCCGGGGGACGCGGTTCCTGATGGAGCCGCGTTCAAGCGGGGCGCGCCCAAGCATGCCTGTGCTATTCTGCTCACACGGCGATGAAGCTAGGGCGGCGCAACGGCAGGGAAGAGAAGCTAAAGCAGTTTGCGCGGCGCATCCAGGAGATGGCGCGAAAGGACGAGGAGCGCCGGCGCCAGGCAGCCGCCATACAGGCGATCCGCCTGCGGGCAGCAGCCGAGCTGCATGCGCTGTGCGCGCGCTTTGTGGAATCGGTGAACCAGTTACTGGAAAAACCGATGCTGGAGCTTTCGCCCCCGGACTGGGCGGACGCCTATTATCACGATTCGGCTCCGAACGTTTTTCAGCTGGCGATGGCGGGGCGGATCGTGCATCTGGAGTTTCGCGCGCCGGAGGCGCTCATCTCGACCGAGCGCTTCCGCACTCCTTACGTGCTGGAAGGGGCCGTGCGGGCCTTCAATCAGGAAATGCTGGATCTGGCGGTTGTACCCGAGCGGCTGCTATTCTGCTGCCTGGAAAAGGACAAGCCGCGATGGGTTTGGTTTGACCCGCGCACGCAGCGCACCGCCCCCCTGGATGAGGAACATCTCATCGCGCTGTTTGAACGGTTGCTGTGAGCCGCCGGCCCCAAGCGCTACGCGGAGGCTTCAAGAGCCTGGTCGAGGTCCCAGAGAATGTCGTCGATGTCTTCCAGTCCTATCGACAGCCGGACCATATCCGGGGTGACGCCGGCGGCAGCCTGTTCTTCGGCGCTCAGTTGCTGGTGCGTGGTGGATGCGGGATGAATCACGAGGCTGCGCGCATCGCCGACGTTCGCCAAGTGCGAGAACAACTTGACGCTGTCGATGAACTTGCGCCCTGCGTCATAGCCGCCCTTAATGCCGAAGGAGAAGACGGCCCCGGAGCCTTTGGGCAGATACTTCTGCGCGAGCGCATAGTATGGGTTCCCCGGCAAGGAAGGATACTTGACCCAGGTGACCCGTTTGTGGCCTTCCAGAAACTTCGCCACGGCCAGGGCGTTCGAAACGTGGCGCTCCATCCTGAGGCCCAAAGTTTCGATGCCCTGTAAGAACAGGAAAGCGTTGAAGGGGCTCATGCATGTCCCCATGTCGCGGAGACCTTCCACGCGGGCTTTGATGATGTAGGCAAGGTTGCCGAAGGCCTCGCGGAACTTCAGGCCGTGGTAGGAACGGGCCGGTTCGTTGAGCTGCGGAAAATCGCCCTTCTCCCATGGGAACTTGCCGCTGTCGACGATGATGCCGCCGATGCTGGTCCCGTGGCCGCCCATGAACTTGGTGAGGGAATGAACGACGATGTCAGCCCCGTGATCAATGGGGCGGCATAAGTAAGGGGTGGCGAAGGTGTTGTCGATCACCAGCGGGATGTTGTGCTCGTGGGCGATGCGGGCCACGGCCTCGATATCCAGAACGTTCCCGCGCGGGTTGCTGATCGTCTCCCCATAAAGGCACTTGGTCTTGGGCGTGATGGCCTTGCGGAAGTTCTCGGGATCATCGGGGTCGACGAACTTCACATTTAGTCCCAGCTTGCGGAAGCTGACGTCGAATTGGGTATAGGTTCCCCCGTAAAGCGTGCTCGCCGCCACCATCTCGTCGCCGGCCTGCATCAGGCTGGTGATGGCGATGAACTGCGCCGCCTGCCCGCTCGACATCGCCAGCGCGCCGATGCCGTTCTCCAGCGAGGCCACACGCTCCTCCAGAACCGCGTTGGTCGGGTTCATGATGCGCGTGTAGATGTTGCCGAATTGCTGGAGCGCGAACAAAGACGCGGCGTGCTCGGAGCTGTCAAACACATACGAGGTTGTTTGATAGATCGGCACGGCGCGCGCCTTGGTCGTGGGGTCTGGCTGATAGCCGGCGTGAAGCGAGCGTGTATGGAAACCGAAAGAACGGGTCTGGTCTGTCATGTCCAACTCTTGCCTTTCACTGAGGTGCTTCTGAAATCGAATGGAAGCTGAAAAGGCGGATTATACCATAATCGATCTATTTAGGATGTATTTATCTCTTATAGCCGATCTTCCGCAGCAGCCCGTGCCGCCATTCGACATCGGCGGGACCTTCGACGCCTTTGGGCGATGAGCCGTCGATCACGCCGAGCACCCCCCTTCCCTGCGCCGACTGCGCAACGATGACCTCCACGGGATTCGCGGTGGCGCAGAAGATGGAGCAGACTTCGGGGACGTCCTTGATGCGGTTGAGCACGTTGATCGGGTAACCCTCTTTGAGGACGACAACGAAGGTGTGACCGGCGCCGATGGCCTGGGCGTTGCGGACGGCTAGCGCCTTGAGGTTCTCGTCGTTGCCTTCACAGCGGGTGAGGCACGCTCCGGAGGCCTCGTTGAAGGCGATGCCGAATTTCATCTGGGGCACGGTATTGACGATGGCCTCGTAGAGGTCCTCGACAGACTTGATGAAGTGGGTTTGCCCCAGGATGATATTGCCGCCCTCGGGGACCTCAAGGGGAATCGCAAGCAGCTCCATGCGAATCGTTTTACCACAGCCGGAGCGGGTGCGGCGCAGCGGGCCCCATATCGGGCCGGGAGCCCGCCGCGCGCGTTGCACGATTCTGGCTGTGCCGCGGAGCGAGACGGGCTTGGTTCGAAAGCGTGTTCCCTTTTCACGCATGCCGCAAGAGTGATAATGTGATGAATCCCAATGAGTCCAACATCCAAGATCGTTGTGGTTGGCAGCGCCAACATGGACCTGGTTTTTCAGGTGGAAAGGCTGCCGGTATGCGGCGAGACGGTGCGCGGGGGCGACCTTGAGCTGTTCCCCGGAGGAAAGGGGGCCAACCAGGCGTGCGCCGCGGGCCGGCTGGGCGGCCGGGCCTTCCTGGTGGCGGAGGTGGGTCAGGATTCGTTCGGCGCGAAGCTGACGGCGAGCCTACAGGCGGCCGGGGTGGACACGGCGCGCGTGGGGCGGGCTTCGCGTCCGACGGGATGCGCCTCGATCTACGTGATGCCGGATGGCGAGAACGCGATCGTGATCTCTCCCGGAGCAAACGCGGCGATGGATGCGGCGCGGGTGCGCGAGCGTCTGGATCTGCTCGATCCGGGGGATTACGTTCTGCTGCAACTAGAGATCCCGATGGCGGCGGTAGAAGCGGCGCTGCAAGCAGCCAAGGCGGCTGGAGCGGTGACGGTGCTGGATCCCGCGCCGGCGATGAAACTCCCGCCGGGCCTGCTGGCAAAGGTGGATCTGCTGACGCCCAATCAGACCGAGGCCGCAACGCTTCTCGGGATTCCGGCGGATCAGGTTCAGACCTATGAAGACGCGGCGGCCGCGGCCGCGGAGTTGCAAAAGATGGGCGCGGCGGGGGTGATCGTGAAGATGGGCAGCCTTGGCTGCTACGTGCGCGCGGCGGGATTTGAGGGACCGGTTCCATCGTTTGCGGTGACAGCGGTGGACAGCACGGCGGCCGGGGACGTCTTCAACGGCGCGCTGGCGGTTGCGTTGGCCGAAGGCCAGAGCGTGCAGGCGGCGGCGCGGTTTGCGTGCGCGGCGGCGGCGATTTCCGTGACTCGGGCCGGAGCTCAGGCTTCGATTCCGACCCGGCAGGAGGTGGAGGATTTCCTGCGGCAAGCCGGTTAGCGCCGTGCGGATGCGTTAGTTCAGCATGCGGAAGCGAAGCGGTTCGGCAAGGAGGCAGTCATGTTTGTAGTGCGGGATCTTGGGACAGCGATTCTGTTGTGCGTGGTGACAATGTTGGGGTGGGGATCCTGGGCCAACACGCAGAAGATTTCGGCGAAGAGGAACTGGGGGTTTCCGCTCTACTATTGGGATTACGTGATCGGCGTTTTTCTGACCGGCGTGATCTTCATGCTCACCTTAGGAGGCCCTGAATCCATAGGGCTGGAGGCGGCGCGCAACCTCGCCGCAGCGCGGCAGGACCTGATGGTGCAAGCAGCAGTGAGCGGCGTGCTGTTCAACGTCTCCAACATCCTGCTGGTCGTGGCGATTGATGCGGCGGGCATGGCGGTGGCGTTTCCGGTGGGCGTTGGGCTGGCGCTGGTGATCGGCACCGTGGCGAGCTATTTGCAGGCGCCCAAAGGATCCCCCGTGCTGCTGTTCAGCGGCGTCGCGCTGGTGGTGCTGGCGATGGTGATGTCGGCGGTGGCGCGGCGCAAGCTGGCGCAGACTCCGGGAAAGGGCTGGCTGAAGGGAGTCATCTATGCGATCGTCGCAGGAAGTCTGATGGGCTTCTTCTACCCGAGGCTGGCGGGCACGATCTCACCGTCGTTTCAAAGCGAGCCGATCCAACCTGGCTTCCTTTCGCCCTACTCGGCGCTGGCGTTATTCGGAGCGGGAGTTTTGTTGAGCAACGTCGTGGTGAACACGATCTTTCTGTGGGTGAACCGGCTCAGCTACCGGCGGTATTTGACTGGTGGCGTCTCCATTCACTGGCCCGGCCTGTTGGGTGGGGCGATCTGGATGATTGCGCTCACGGCGAATATCGTGGCCTCGGGCGTCGCCGGACCGGCCATTTCCTATGCGCTGGGACAAGGGGCGACGCTGGTCGCGGCGATCTGGGGCGTGGTGATCTGGCGCGAGTTCCGCGGGGCGCAGGGGGTGGCGGCCCCGCTGGCGCTGATGTTTGCAGGCTATGCGCTGGGTCTGGTACTGATAGGGATGGCGACACTGCAATGAGCGAGACAGGTTCCACCATCACCCGGCGTTCGTTCGCGGCCGCCATCGGAGGCGCGGCATTCTCCTTTGGCGCACAGGCTCCGCGCCCGAACATCCTTTGGATCACTTGCGAAGACATTGGCCCGCAGCTCGGTTGCTACGGCGACCGGTATGCGGACACTCCCAACCTGGACAAGCTGGCTTCGCGGGGCGTGCGCTACGACTATGCCTGGTCCAACGCGCCGGTGTGCGCACCGGCCCGAACGGCGATCATCTCCGGCGTCTACCCCAACTCGACCGGCTCCGAGCACATGCGGAGCATGATCCCAATGCCCCCGGGCATGCGGATGTACCCGCAGTATCTGAGGGACGCGGGCTACTACGCCTCCAACAACGTCAAGGAAGACTACAACCTGGACAAACCGGGCCAGGTTTGGGACGACTCCAGCAACAAGGCCCACTGGCGCAACCGCGGCAGGGGGCAGCCTTTCTTTTCGATTTTCAACTTTACGACGACCCATGAGAGCCAGGTGCGCCGGCGGCCGCACACCTTGGTCCACGACCCGGCCCGCGTGCGGGTTCCGGCCTATTATCCCGATGCGCCGGAGGTCCGCCACGACCTGGCGCAGTACTACGACAACATCACCACTATGGACCGCCAGGCGGCTCAAGTGCTGCACGAGCTGGAACAAGACGGGCTGGCCGAAGACACCATCGTGTTCTTTTACGGCGATCACGGGCCGGGGCTGCCCCGGTCGAAACGCTGGCCTTACAACAGTGGCTTGCAGGTGCCGCTGCTGGCCTACTTTCCCGAGAAATACCGGCATTTGGCGGCGCCGGATTACAAGCCGGGAGCAGCTTCGGCCCGGCTGGTGTCGTTTGTCGATCTGGCGCCAACGGTGTTGAGCCTGGCGGGGATCGAGCCGCCGCGCTTCATGCAGGGACGGGCGTTCCACGGGCCCTACCGCGCGCCGGAGCCATCGTACCTGTACGGGCTGCGCGGCCGGATGGATGAGCGCTATGATTTGGTGCGCTCGATCCGCGACCGGCGCTACATCTACATCCGCAATTTCATGCCCCACCGGACGTATGGGGAGTACATCGCGTATCTATTCGAAATGCCGACCATCCAGGTCTGGAAGCGGCTCTACGATGAGGGGAAACTGAAGCCGCCGCGGACGTATTTCTGGGAACGCAAGCCCCCCGAAGAGCTTTACGATTTGACTGCGGACCCGGATGAGGTCAACAATCTGGCGAATTCGGCGCAGCACCGCCAGACCAAAGAGCGCATGCGGGCGGCTCTATACGCCTGGATGCGCGAGATCCGGGATGTGGACTTGATGCCGGAGGCGGAGATGCACAGCCGCGCGGCAGGATCGACCCCCTATGAGCTGGGTCAGGACGCTGCAAGATATCCGTTTGATCGGATCCTGGCGGCGGCCGACACGGCTTCCATGCTGGATGCGGCGGCCACGGAGCGGCTGACCGGCATGCTCGGCGATGGCGACAGCGGCGTGCGCTTCTGGGCGGCTCTGGGATTGCTGATGCGAGGTCAGACGGCGGTGTCCAAGGCCGCGGCGCCGCTGCGCAAGGCGCTTGCGGATCCGAGCCTGAGCGTGCGCATCGCGGCGGCCGAGGCGCTGGGCAAGTTTGGCGCGGAAGCCGACGTGGACGCTTCGCTGAAGACGCTGGTGGAGCTAGCTGATCTGCACCGGCACGGCTTGTACGTATCGATGATGGCGCTGAATTCCTTGGACGCGCTGGGGGACAAGGTGCGCCGGGTGAAGGCCGAAATCAACGGCCTGCCGGTGGAATCGCCGGCGGTGCATGAGCGAATGCGGGACAATGTTAAGAACCTGATCACCCACATCCAGAAGAGGCTGGGCTGAAATGAGGAGAAGGGACGTTTTGGGGATGCCGGCGGCCGCGCTGTTGGCCAGCCAGGCGCGGGCGGCGGAGACGGCCAAACCGAACATCATTTTTATCCTCGCCGACGATCTCGGCTACGGCGATTTGGGCTGTTACGGGCAGAAGGAAATCCAAACGCCCAATCTGGACCGCATGGCCTCCGAGGGGCTGCGGTTCACTCAGGCTTACGCGGGCTCAACCGTTTGCGCCCCGTCGCGGTGCTGCCTGATGACCGGAAAACACACGGGGCATGCGACCGTGCGCGGAAACGTGAAGCCGGAAGCAGGCCTGCTCTCCGAGGAGCCGACCGTGCCCAGTCTCCTCAAAGCGGCGGGCTACCGCACAGCGCTGTTTGGGAAATGGGGTTTGGGCGGACCGGGGACCGGCAGCGTGCCGAACACGCGGGGATTCGATGAATTCTACGGATACCTGGATCAGCAGCACGCGCACAACTCCTATCCGGAGCATCTGTGGGAAAACCAGAACGAAGTCTTCCTGGTTGGCAACTGGTTCAATCAGCGGAAACAATTCAGCCATGATTTGTTTACCCAGCGAGCGCTGAAGTTTGTGGCGGGCGCGCGCGAACCGTTCTTCTTATACCTGGCTTACACGATCCCGCACGCCAACAACGAACTGGGCGCGGTGACGGGAAACGGGATAGAGACGCCGGACGACACGCCTTACAGCAGCCGTCCCTGGCCTCAGGCTGAACGCAATTTCGCCGCGCTGATAACCCGGATGGATGCCGACATCGGCCGCCTGTTTGCGGCGCTGAAGCAGGCGGGGCGGGACGAGAACACCCTGGTGATCTTCTCGAGCGACAACGGGCCGCACCAAGAGGGCGGGCACAAGCCGGAGTTTTTCCGCAGCACCGGCCCGCTGCGCGGGATCAAGCGCGATCTGTATGAGGGTGGAATCCGGGTGCCGTATCTGGCGCGGTGGCCGGGGCGGATCCCGGCCGGGCGCACCAGCGATGAGGTGATCACCTTCTGGGATTTCCTGCCCACGGCCGCCCAACTGGCGGGCGTGCCGGTTCCCAAGGGCATCGACGGCATTTCGACCCTTGCCGCGCACCTGGGCCGGCCGCAGACGCAACGGCACGAGTATCTCTATTGGGAGTTTCACGAGCGGGGCTTTGCCCAAGCGGTACGATTTGGCAACTGGAAATGCTTCCGCAGGAATCCGGGCATGCCGGTGGAGGTCTACGACCTGGCAGCGGACCTCGGTGAGCAAAACAACATCGCATCCAAGACCCCGGATGTGGTCCGCCGGGCTGAAGAACTGTTCCGGACCGCCCGCACCGATTCCGAGCGCTTCCCCGTACGGCCATCCAAAGGATGAGCGAACCGAGTCCTTTTCCGGTTCTGGGCGCGGCGCCGCGGATCGAGTCGCTGCTGATCAAGCCTGCTTCGGCGGTGTGCAACCTGGATTGTGCCTACTGCTTCTATTTGGACCGCGAGGCGGACCCGTACCGAGACCTGCCGGGGCGGAGCATGGATCTGGAAACGCTGGAACGCCTCGTGGACACCTGGCTGTTCTACTCGTATCCCACCAGCAGCTTCGCGTTTCAGGGTGGGGAGCCGACCCTGGCGGGCCTTCGCTTTTTCGAGAAGTTGATCGAATTCCAACAGCGCTATGGACGCGGCGGGCAGAGCGTCAGCAATTCGCTGCAAACAAATGGAATCCTGATCAACGAGGATTGGTGCGGCCTGCTCAAGCAGTATCAATGGCTGGTGGGCCTGTCTCTGGACGGGCCGGAGGAGATGCATGACCGCTACCGCCTGAACCGGGGAGGAAGCGGCACCTGGAAGCGGGTGATGAAAGCCCTGGAGACTCTCCAGCGGCAGGGTGTGGACTACAACATTCTGTGCGTGGTGAGTCAGGCCAATGTGGAGCAGCCCAAGGAACTCTACCGCTTCTTTCGCTCGGCGGGCGCCGACAATCTACAGTTCATTCCTTTGGCGGAATTTGACCCGGCGGGCAATCCCCTGTCCTTCACCATTACGCCGGAACAATACGGACGTTTTTTGTTGGAGATATTCGAGCTCTGGTGGCCGGAGCGCCGCAAGGTCCGGGTGCGTTGGTTCGACAATGTGGCGGAGGCTCTCGCGGGCCTTCGGCCCGGCAACTGCACCTTGCACGAGACGTGCGACAGCTACGTGGTGGTGGAATACAATGGCGACGTCTACCCTTGCGATTTCTTCGTAAGCGCGGAGTGGAAGCTGGGCAACATCCGGGTGGATTCGTGGCCGGAGATCGCCCGGCGCCGCAAGCGGTACGAGTTCGCAGCCAAGAAAACGCTGCCGCATCCGGAGTGCCAGCGCTGCGAGCACAGCGACATTTGCCACGGCGGATGTCCCAAGCTGCGCCACGGCCCGCACAGGGATTTCCACGAGCTGGACTACTTCTGCCAGTCCTATAAGATGGCGTTCGCCCGCATCCGCGAGCCGCTCGCCTCGGATGTCAAGAAGCTGCTGCGGCGAACCGGCTCGCCATAGGTTGGGACCCGCAGGCCGCCCAAGAAACGGAAAACGCCGCCAGTATCGGACCGGCGGCGTTCCTTGCGGTTTCTAAATCAGCCCTTGGAGCCGACTTCTTCGAGTTCCGTCTCGTCAGCCGGCTTGCGCGCCGTCGAGAGGCCGGCGATCTGCACCAGCGGCTCGGGGTCGGGCTCCTTCAGCACATGCTTGCGGTAGAGCCGGGCCATTCGGGCGTTCTCTTCGGCCTGGCGGCGGCGCTCCCGTTCGCGCAGCTTCTCTTCGCGGGAGTTCTTGGCGACTCCAAGAGCGTCGAGGTCGTGCTGCTCTTCCAAAGTAATGATCTCCGAGCGCAGAGCCAGCGAATGCTGCGGCTCCCCGATCGGAACCTTCTTGTTCCCGGCGAAGATTTCGTGGCGGCCGTGCTCCTCGTACCACTTGGTCAAGGTCGCCGTCATGTGAATCTTCTCGACGATCTGGCGCCAGCCGATGCCGGTGTTGTACGCGCAGAACGAGATCTCCCCTTCCTGCGTGGCGTAAGGGATGATGCACTGCTCGGTGCGGCGGAAGTCGTAGTTCCAAAGATCCTGGAACCACATGCCGGCGATGAACAGCACGTTCCAGCGGTCCCGGCGGCGCTTCTCGATGTCCTCGCGGGTGCGGTCGGCCGTTACCTTGCCGTAGTCGCGGCCCGTGACGCCGTAGGTCTTGTCGAACTTCTTGTACAGATCCCACAACGTGAAGTGCTTCGGAGTGGCGAAGGGCTTATAGTTGCGGGCCAACGCCAGCGCCATGCCGAGCACGGAGAGAAACTTTCCGCGGGCGGCGTCGTTCACCTTGGCCACGTCGCGGGCCAGCTGTTCGGCGTCCACGAAGGCGGTAAAGGGGACCGCCTCCTTGGTTTCTTTATCCACCATGAGGGCCATGCCCACACCGCAATTCGGATGGCATCCGCAGCTCACCTGGCCCCACATCGCCTCGGGCCCATGCACCAGGTCGGCCCAATCGGAGAAGGTGCTCACAAAGGACAGCGGGAACCAGTCCCGGCGCGGCTCGCCCAGGCCGGTCTGCTTCTTGACGTCGTAGGCCAAGTGGGAGAGCGTGTAACGCTGGGCCTTGCGGCGCTCCTCGGAGATCTGTTCGTCGCGGCCGGTAAACGAAACCGGCTGGAAGGCCAGGAAGGGGAACCGCTTGGGGTTGTCGAGCGCGAACTGAATGATGCGGCCCACCTGCTCGTTGTTGATGCCGTTGACGATGGTGGTGACCGGTATGATCTCGACGCCGGCCTTATAAAGGTTCTCCATCGCTTGCAGCTTCACGTCGAACAGGTTGCCGACCCGGCGGTGCGAGTTGGCGGCGTTGCCGATGCCGTCGAACTGAAGGTAGGCGTAGCGCAAGCCGGCCTCGGCGGCCTTCACGCAGAAGTCATAGCTCTTGGCGAACTCGATGCCATTCGTGGCCGCTTGCACGCTGTTGTAGCCGACCTTGCGGGCATAGCGGATGGCGTCGATGAAGTAAGGCGACAAGGTAGGCTCGCCGCCGGAGAACTGGACCGACATCTGGCGGCGCGGCTTGATGGAGATGGCGTTGTCGAGCAGCGTCTTGATCTCTTCCCAGGTCAGTTCATGAACGAAGCCCACCTGGTTGGCGTCCATAAAACACGGATCGCACATCATGTTGCAGCGGTTGGTGAGGTCGATGGTGAGGACCGCGCCGCGCCCGTGCGTAATTGTGCTGGATCCGTGATTGTGCAGCCGCTCGTCGTTGTGCGCCCGCATATCCCGCCCCGGAAACATGGATTCGATGTGGCGGTAGAACTCGGCGTCGATGGATAAAACATCCTCGAAGTGCCCGTGGATGGGGCAATCCTTCACCATGAGGATTTGGCCGTCGCGCTCGATGATTTGGGCTTTGATCTCTCCCACGCGCTCGTGCAGCAGGTCGCGGTAGTCTTTCTCGCCGTCGAGAATCTTTTTGCGGATTTCCGGCACGCACTTGGGGCACAGCGAGTCGGTTTCTCGCGGCCAGCC
>Ga0078972_1001140_pt1 | contig 82255 bp, 84 predicted proteins | sample YelNatPaOPGAMG01_FD_67568 | JGI IMG/M metagenome (GOLD analysis project Ga0078972, IMG submission 67568) | Hot spring thermophilic microbial communities from Obsidian Pool, Yellowstone National Park, USA - OP-RAMG-01 (SPADES assembly) (version 2) | ecosystem: Environmental > Aquatic > Thermal...
GGAATTATTCTGATCCATACTCAGTTAACGTTCAGCGCTTCAGCATATACTACGACAAGAACGTCAAGTCTAAAACACCGCAAGTAGGTGATGAGCTAACAGTTAAGATAGTTGAGGTAGATGAGGAGGGTAGGGGTATAGGGTACTACAACGACTTCAAGGTCGTGATACCTAGAGCGGTCTTAGGGGAGAGAGTGAGGGTAGTGGTTAAGAAGGTTGAGGGCAGGGTCCTCCACGCCTCAGTAATTGAGAGATTCGGTGTCTCAAGAAAGTAGTGAATTGATATGGGGTTCTCTAGCATTACTCTAAGTTCTTGGTGATTGAAATGTTATAAATTCTGCGCCCGTAGTTATTTATTGGGTGCTTGATTTGAGTGAGGAGGAAGCAAGCAAAGTTTTGGCGGAGTTACTGTGGACTGAAAAATACAGGCCTAAAACATTAGATGAGGTCGTGAATCAGGAGGAGGTCGTGATCAGGTTAAAGCAATTCATTAAGGAGAAGAACACACCGCACTTACTCTTCGCAGGTCCTCCGGGCACCGGGAAGACCACGGTGGCTCACGCGTTCGCTCACGACCTCTACGGGAGTGATTACAGGCTTTATTTACTGGAGCTAAACGCTTCCGACGAGAGAGGTATTGACGTGATAAGAACTAAGGTTAAGGAGTTCGCTAGGACTAAGACGCCGGGTAATGTGCCCTTCAAGCTCATACTTCTAGACGAGTCAGATAATATGACTGCTGACGCTCAACAAGCTCTTAGGAGGCTTATGGAAATGTACGTGGCCGCTACCAGATTCATCTTAATAGCTAATTACCCGAGCAAGATAATAGAGCCTATTCAATCTAGATGCGCTGTCTTCAGGTTCGTGCCTTTAAGTAGGGAGGACGTTGTGGGGAGGCTTTCATGGATTTGCGGTAAGGAGGGCGTTAAGTGCAATCAAGACGCGCTTAACACTATATACGACTTAAGCGAGGGTGATATGAGGAAAGCTATAAACATACTTCAGACTGCCGCCGCCCTAGGTGAGGTAAGCGTTTCCAACGTCTACAAAGTCGTTGGTTTAGCGCACCCCAAGGAAATTAAGGAGATGATTAAGACCGCGTTAAGCGGCGACTTCATTAAGGCTAGGAACATACTGAGGTCATTGATGATTACTTACGGGCTTTCAGGGATTGACATCATAAAGCAGATACATAGGGAGATAACGTCGTCCGATATTGATTTACCCGAGGAGGTTAAGGTAGAGCTCGCGGACTATGTGGGGGAGATTCAGTTCAGGCTTGTTGAAGGTGCTGACGAGGAGATACAGCTTGACGCTCTCTTAGCTAAGCTAGCCGTCATAGGGAAGAAGGTAGTGGGGGTAGCTCCTAGACGTGTCGGTAAGTAAGGTTCCGTGGGTAATAAAGTATAGGCCTAGGAAGCTGAGCGAATTCGTTAATCAGGATGAGGCTGTCGAGAAAATTAAGGCTTGGATTAAGGAGTGGCTCTCCGGCCTGCCGGAGAAGAAAGCTGCGTTGTTTTACGGCCCGCCGGGCTCCGGCAAAACCTCGATTGTTGAAGCTCTGTGTAGGGAGTACGGGTTCCAGCTAGTTGAGATGAACGCTAGTGATTATAGGAGAGAGCAAGATATTGAGAGGGTGGCTAGGCTAGCCAGCGTTCAGAGAGGTCTCTTCGCTAGCAGGAGGATCATACTGCTTGACGAGATCGATGGCTTGGCACTAGCTGGAGGTGCTGACGCGGGTGCTATAGAGGCTATCGTAGAGTTGATCGAGACTACTAAGAACCCGGTGATTATGACGGCTAACAATCCTTGGGATCTCGCTTTCAGACCCCTCAGAGACCTCTCAGTAATGATTGAGTTTAAGAGGCTTAGCAAAAGTAACGTGTTGGAGGTTCTGCGGAGGATATGCGCGGCTGAAAAGCTTGCGTGCGATGAGAAAGCGCTAGACTTCATCGCTGAGAAGTCTGAGGGGGATCTGAGGTCAGCTATAAACGACCTAGAAGCTGTTGCTGAGGGGGGCGGTAAGGTCACTGAGGAGATCGCTAAGCAGCTCCTCAGAGCTAGGGACAGGATCCTGGAACCCTTCGAGGTTGTGCGTAAGATTTTCTGGTCTAAGTATGTCTGGCAAGCTAAGCTTAACGCTACTCAAACAGATCTGGACCCGGATACTTTAATGGAGTGGATAAACGAGAACCTACCTAGGCAGATATCAGATCCTGAAGATTTGTGGAGGGCTTATGAGGCTTTAGCTAAAGCTGACGTGTATAGGGGGCGTATAGTCAGGTCCGGTTCCTGGGATCTACTGACTTACGTGACGGAGTTAATGACTGCTGGTGTTGCCCTAGCTCCTAAAAACGACCCTAAATCTAAGTTTAGGTGGGTCAAGTATCAATTCCCGGAGAAGATAAGGTTAATGTCTCAAACTAAGGAGGCTAGAGCTTTGAGAGATAGCATAGCGGGCATAATAGGTGCTCGCATACACGCTTCTAAAGCTAAGGTGCTGAAAGACGTGTTGCCGTACATCAAGGTAATCTTCGAGAACAACGTTGAGGAAGCAGCTAAGATAGCTATTTCCCTCAACTTAACGGACCCGATGATTAAATACCTCTCTCAAGACAAGGCAGATAAGATAATTGCTAGGGTTAAGGAGTTGAGGAAAGCTATAAGAGCTGAGGCTAGGAAGTCTGAGTCGGGGAGGGAGGACGTTCAAAAAGCTGGGAGGAAGAGTGAGGAGTCTGGGAGAGCACAGCAGGCTAAGAGCGGGTTAGACTCTTTCGTTAAGAAAACGAGGTCTTAGAAAAAACTGAAGAATTCCTCGAGTCTCCTAGTTTTCGGGTTGAGCCAGTTAGGTCTTAGCAGTCTTAACCTACCTACCCTGACTTCCTCTACGAGGCCTGCGTTAATTAAGTAGTTGACGTGTTTGTGGACGGTCTTATGATTGAGTTTCGTTTCCTTAACTACTTGGCTAATGTTTACCTCACCCTTCTCTAAGATAACTCTCAATACCTTAACCCTAGCCTTACTGGAGAGTATCTCGTCTAGTTGAGCACACACTACTCAACCCTCAACTGCTTTATCATCGCGTCCAACTTCTGTAGCACTGCTTCTAGGGGTGCTGCCCCGAAGCCTACGTAGGTGCTCCTACCCCTCCTGCCCTTCAACGAGGTCCTAGTCAGTATTATCCCTCTCTGCTTTAAGTCCATTAAGTATGAGTAGAGTTGAGTATGCTTCCTGGGTTCCTCGCCTAGCTCCTCACATAATTTATTGTAGGTAGCTTCAACAGTGCTCATAGGCACGTAATCTAGTCCCGTGTCTTTCAGGGCGCGTAGGACTGCCTCAAGAACCAGTATCTCGTGGAGGCTCAGGTAATGCAGGTTGTCCAGCAAGTCAACTATTGCCGGGTATTCCTGAGCTATGACTTGCCTTACGTGATCTATCGTTACTCTAGTAGTTCTGCCCTCCGCAAGGTCTTTGTCAGCTAGCTTGCCTGCCGCGTGCAGTACCGCGAGAGCTTTCCTAGCGTTCCCGTCCCCGCCAGTGTCGTAGCCGCTCATCCTAGATATGTAGTCTATGACCTCATCACCTACCACTCCTTGATGGAAGGCTGCGTCAACCCTGTCCTTCAGTATCGTGTATAGTTCTGAAGCTCTGTAAGGCTCGAAAGACACGAGATTCTTCATTAAGTAGCTCCCGGTCACGCTATCGACTTTCGACCACACGTTGGCCGGCGATCCTCTAACGATAAATATCATGTTGACTCTCTTCACGTCCTCTTGCGCGACGTCGTACATCCTCACTATCGCGTGCTTGTCTTCAGGCGGTGCGGTGTTGAGGAAATACTCAAACTCGTCTAGTGCTAGTATTAAGTACGTGTTGTCTCTGCTAAGTAGTTTAAGGAAGGCTGACAGCAACTCACTAGATGAAACCCCCCTATCAGGTATGTGGAGACCTAGAGAATCCTTAGCTTCCCTGATAATACCTACCAAGTTCTTGGACCTGGAACAGTTTACGTGGACGTACCTCAACTTAATACCCCTACCCTCAGCAACCCTGGAAATCTCCCTACCGAAAACTATCGAGGTGAGTGTTTTCCCGCTCCCTACAGGTCCTGCTAGCAATACTTTAACGCTGCTTGACCCGGGCTTGAGTATGACGGGCTTAAACAACTCTACCAACTGCCTTAATTGCTTGTCTCTATACCTAATCACCGGAGGTATGAATTCAGGGTATAAGACTGTCTCATCAATGAATACTGAGGGTCTCTTAATCTCACTTTCGATTAACTCACGAAGTTCATTCATACTTTCGCTTAACCTAATAAGTACTACGTAAGCCCGCTATATAAGTGGCGGTGGTTCGTCAAACCCTGGTAAGAGCTTCCAAGACTACCTTAGCTACCTCAATCACCTTCCCTCTCAAATCCCCTGCCGAGGCATGACCTAAGTCCTCAACAAGAGAATTACTTACTACGAGAACGCACGCTGTCTTAACCCCCCGCATCAGAGAGATAGCGAATAACCCTGCACACTCCATCTCCACAGCAATCAAACCTCTTGAAGACCACTTCTTGGCGAATACAGGGTCTTCAGCGTAGAAAGCGTCGCTGCTGAGTACAGGCCCTAAAACGTGCTTAAGCCCGCTTTCCTCAGCTACTTCAGAGATCTTCTTAGTTAGCGTAAAGTCAGGGACTGAGAGACCGCACACATCCTCACCATAGTATTGCTTGAAGAGACCTCCAGGATAGTGTGCGGCCCCAGTAGCTAAGACCACGTCACCGATCCTTAAACCACTGATTAAGGAACCCGCGGTACCCAACCTAACAAAGTACTTACCACCGTAAGCTATGAGTTCCTCCAAAACTATGAGAGCGGAAGGTGCCCCGACACCGTGCGTTGCTATGGTCACCGGGAAATTCTTGTAGTAACCCGTGTAGGTTAGGAAACCTCTGCTCTCGTTAATAAGTCTCACCTCATCGAGTAGCTCGGACAAATACCTGACTCTCGCTGGATCGCCAGCCATTAAAACCCTCTCAGCTACCCCGCCCTCACGGATCCTCAAGTGTACGGGAGTCACACCCCTGCTAGGACCTGATCCCAAGACAATCACCAATTTAATGTTCCCGTAAAACAGGTTTTTAATCTATGTAAGTCACCACATCAAGCAAAACTTTTAACTTCTTAACTACTTAATCGTCAGTAGGTGTTGGTTGTCAATGCTTGGAGATCGATTGTTTGAGGCGGTTACGGAGTGTCTAGAGGGCTGTTTCGTAGCTGATGTTTAAGGGTTAGGTTTATAAGCTCTGATTCTATTTATTATTACTGGTGCCAGCTATTTCAGGGTCTTCGGAGAGGTTGTTGAGGCCTAAGGAGGTTTGTAAGAGGCTTGGTATTAGCTACTCTACTTTATCTAGGTGGGTTAGGGAGGGTAGGATTAGGGCTATCAGGACTGCTGGTGGTGTGTTTAGGATTCCTGAAAGTGAGGTTAGGAGAATTGCTGAGGGTCTGCCTATTAGCAAGGAGGTCAGAGCAATCGTATATGCTCGTGTTAGCTCAACCGATCAAAAGAGTGATTTGGGGAGGCAGGCAGAGTACTTGACGCAGTACTGCTCTTCTAAGGGATATAGGGTCGTTGATGTGTTGAGTGATGTCGCGAGCGGTTTGAAGACCGATAGGAGAGGTTTACTAAAGCTATTCGACTACGTTGTTAATAGGCAGGTAGATGTAGTTGTAGTAACGTATAGAGATAGGTTGACGAGGTTCGGCTTCGAGTACCTAGAACACTTCTTCAACCAGTATGGTGTTAGGGTAGAGGTTGTATTCGGAGAGGAACCTAAAGACGCTTATCAGGAGCTCGTAGAGGACTTAATAGAGATTATAACGTCTTTCGCAGGGAAGCTCTACGGGGTGAGGAGCCGCAAGAAGAGAAAGCTTGTTGAGGGATTCAAAAAGTTGCTAGAGGAGGTTGAAAAGAGTGGGTGAACTCACTAGGACGGTTATTGTGCCGAGCGTTAAGCTCGCTGAAAAGAAATTCAGAGTCTTTAAAGAACTCGAAGAGCTCTACAAGCAGATTCTCCTAGAGCTCGTGGAGTATGGATTTAGAAACAATATCGACTCCTTTACTGGGTTGAAGGGGGATAGGTATCGTGTTTTAAGCAGGAAATTCTCGCAGCTACCAAGTCATTACGTCTACACAGCGTGTCAAGACGCTTCTACGAGGATTGCGAGCTTTAATAAACTCAAGAAGAAGAGGTTGGCGAAGTCTGAGAAACCTGAGGTTAGGAAGGTTAGTATTTGGCTAGATGACCATCTATGGAGGCGTGTAGGATACACAACTATCCTCATCAACACCCACAGAGGGTGGGTATCGGTAAAGCTGGTGCCTCACAAGCTGTACTGGAGGTACGTAAACAGTGGTTGGGCATTGAGGACGCAACCAAAAATAAGGATAGACTACGAACATGAGAGGCTATTAATATACTTCGTGTTTGCCAAAACCATTAATGTTGATGAAGATAGTGCTAGACACGTCATATCTGTTGATATTAATGAGAATAGCGTGGCTGTTAAGGTTCTCAATGAGGTGTGCATCCTTGAGACAAACATCAAGAGGATCACCATGGGCTATGCTGGGTATAGAGAGGTTGTGCAGAGCGTTAAGGGCAACGGATATGTTGGTAGAGCTATTCACGGTAGGGAGCGTAAGAGGAAGAAAGATATTAGGTTGAAAATCGCGAACATCATCGCTAATACGGCTAAGAACCTCAACGCCGTAGTTATATTAGAGAAACTCCCTAAGCAATGCCCAAGAAACATGATTAAAGACGTTAGAGACTCAACGCTAAGACATAGAATATACCAAGCAGGGTTTAGAAGTATGGCTAGGGTCATCGAGGAGAAGTGTCTTGAGAGAGGAGTCTCTGTAGTTAAGATAGACCCGAGAAACACATCCTCCACGTGCCCACTCTGCGGCTCCAAGCTAATGAGGGGCGATGCCCCGAGGCAATTAAGGTGCCCAAGATGCGGGTTTAAAGCCGGGAGAGACGTGATTGCAACATTAAACCTTGAGAAAAAACACCTAACTCCCAAGGGGTGCGTGCCGTTCACCCCGATGCCCTATGAACCCACTCTAAAGGTAGCAGTACTACCAATGAAGGAGTGGGCGAGGAGAAAGTCCCTAGATGCAATAAATAAACATGAATCAATAAGAATGAGCATCTAGGGACAAACGGGTCCCTGTAGGGATCAGTATTTACTGGTCACTCAATTCCGGGAGACCTAGAGAGTTAGAGCACGTGATAGAGAAAGCCAGGGGTAAAGGATTAATAGTATATGATGTGATGAAGTGGGGGGACTACGCTGAGTTCATGGACATACATATAGCTAGGAGAAGTAAGGACGAAGCGATCAGAATACTTAAGACATTATTAAGAGTTAATAAGGTGGTATACTTCGGAGACAGCTACAGCGACATACCGGCTTTCAAAGAAGCTGACGTAAGAATCCTCGTAAGACATAAACACAACAACGACTTAAGGATAGAGACAGAATACGTAGTAAGCGCGAACGAACTAGCTGAGTGGATAGCGAGCCATAAGGAAGAACTAATCACTAAAGCACTTGAAAAAGATCCCAGAACATAAAAACACGGAGAGTTTTAGTCACGTATGAAGCATTAAGAACAAACCACGCGTATTCCCTACGAATCTTCTTTACTAATTTCGACATGAAATCACGAGCATCTTCAACCCAGCCTAGGTGCTGGAGGAAGAACTCATTTGATTAGGATTAGGGGGCTAAGCGAGTTGCATGAAGCTTTTGCCTCAAGAAATTAAATAATTAAGTCCTCATAAAATTCTCAACCCATTTAGCGATATCTCTTATTATCTCCCTCCATCCAGGTTCGTGAAATACGTTATGACCTACGCTTTCGTAGGTCTTGAGTTCCTTGATTTCCGTTCTCAGCGACTCATAGGTTCTCACACTAACCTCCACAGGTATTAGGTTGTCTTTCTTTCCATGAACTAGCAACACCGGTATCCTTATCTTACCAACGTACTTCCAGAACTCTTCTTGAGCTTTCAGGAGTTCGTGGAGTAGTCTTGCGGAGACTTCCTTAAGTGCTAGGTCAGAGTCTTTAACGATGTTCTTGGCTTCCTTATCTATCTCTTCTGAGGGGTTCAGCTCTCTGTGGTCATTGCCTCATTTTTGTTCCCCTGCATCCCGCTCGGGTTTTCATAGGGCTTGGGGGCTTTCGGGGCCACCCCGGGGACCCCACATCTTGAGTGCTTAGATATGTATTTCTTGTAGATGTTTATTGTCGCGGTAACGTCTCTATCTCCTATGAAACCACACTTCCTACATCTCAGCACCCTATACCCGTATTCAACCAGTTTTCCACCACACCTAGGGCACTTCGATGATGTTCCCCTAGGATCTATTTTAGCCACTTGTAGGTTTCTCTCCATAGCCTCGTACTCTACACAGAACTGAATTCTACGATAGAACCACAGTCCGAGTCTCTTATTGAATTCCTTATCCTTCTTCTTATTGTTTTCTTTCAGTTTCTCTAGGTCTTCGAGGACTACTACCGAGTGATACTTGAGTGCTAGTTCTGCGATTAAGTCTCCCAATTTATGCGCGTAATCCCATGAGATATTCTTTATCCTCTTACCGTGTCTTTCAATAGCTTTTCTAACGTTTTTGATGAATCTCCATGATTTTGGGTATCTTTTCTGTATTCTCTCGATCCATATTTTGTGGGTTAGTATCTTTTTGTGAGGTGTTTTAAGCTTCTTCAACCTCACTCTCCTACCGTCGAGTGTGTATGCCGCTAACGTTACGTTATCGAAGTTTAAGTCTATAGTCATTACCGTTCTAGGCTTCAGCGGTTTAACGGCTCTCTTGAAGTATATTGATACCCAGAATTCTCCATCCTCATACTTCACGACTAACTCATAATTACTCCAACTCCTAAACTTCTCAACTCTCTCCCTCGATGTTATCAGTCTTAATTTAACCTCGTAGTTGTTGTGTAGTTTTAGTGTTAGTGTCATGTTGTTTAAGTCTAGTTTATAGTCGTACTTGTCTATCTTAGCACTTAGTTTTCTGAGTACTGGCTTTCTACCGCCGTTATTCTTAGCTGATTCCATCAAGTTCTTGGCGTTTATGTATATCTCTTTAGCGTGGTGTGCTCTAAACCCTAGTCTCATCAAGTCGCTGTAAAATAGCCTGTGCAACTTCTTCCAAGAGAGTTTCTCATTAATACCCCAAATTCTATCTACGACTATTTGGACTGCATCACGGTATAGCTTCAGGAACTCTAAGAGCTTGTCATAGCTACCCTCAGGGAGAGCCCTCGTCTTCAAAGCCTCATTAACAACAAGCTCTTCACCCCTCACAGAGTAGCTCACCAGTATCGTATCTTTGTTTTCAAAGCTTATAAGCTTTTCTAACACTACCCGTTACTGGTGATAGCATGGGAGCTAGATTCATATACGCAAAGTGCTCCGTGATAAAGTATAGGGGTGGGACAGTAGTCCTATACCCACTAGCAAAACACCAACCCGAAATAAAACCACTACACGGCAAGAAAGTACACATAGTAATAATAGCAGAAGAATAACATCAAAACACCACATAAACCAATATGAAAATCAAAGCAGTTTCACGACGGCTCCTGAACTTGAGGAGAATCTAATCTTTTTTCTAGGTGTCACGGCTGATAGGATGGCTAGTAAAAACCTGTGAGTCTTTTTAACAGGTATCTTAACCGCGGGCGAGCAACCGACCACCGCATCACCAACCCTACCAATCTTTCCGGCATAAAGTAAAACTATTAACCCGCCCATGCTGTGACCAAGCAGTACCACCTTCTCGCCGCCGTATCTCTCTCTAGCGAACAACGTGAAAGACTCTAGATCTTCTAAGAAATCATTGAATGAGTTAACATATCCTCTATCCAGGTCAGACGCGGTCCTCCCATGACCTCTCTGATCGTGCATGCAGAAACCATAACCTAATGACGCGAACTCAAGACCCGCGTTAAAGTAGATACCGCTGTTAGCCGTGAAGCCGTGGGAACCTATTATCAAGGTCTTAAAACCGTTGTCAGGAAGCCAACACCTATAGAATACCCTGAAACCATTACTCAGTAACGCGTAATCCTCAACAATCACCACACAAACACCGCTAAACACTATACTTAAAGCGGGTTAAAAGATAGTTATGCGTTCTAATCTACGTGTCTAACATCGATTCATTAAAGGATTTACCTAGACTCTCAAATAGAGAGTTAACTTTAAATTACTTAAGGAGACCTAAAGGCACTGTAGGTGTCTGAAGAGATGGTTGATGCGGTGTGGTTGCTGAGTGTAGCATTTAAGAACATATCTTCCAGAAAAACTAGAACTTTGTTAACTGTTGCCGGCATCGCTGTGGGGGTTGCTTTGTTGTTCTCGCTTGTCGCGCTCGTGAACGGTGTAGAAGCACAGAGCACTGCCATGATCAGGAGTTTAACAAGTGCTGACATAGTTTTGCGGAACGTGACAATACCGGGATCTACTGGAGTAGCAACGCAGGTTCCTGGGCAGTGGCCTCAGCTTATGTGGGGGACTGTCTTCAGCCGAATTAATGAATCCGTTTTACCGGTTATTAAATCACTGAGCGGTATTTACGCGGTCACGCCAGTATTAAGTATCCAAGCGTCCTTAAACAGGACTTCAATCACGTTGCAGGGAATCATACCTGGGGAATACGAATCAGTGACCGGGGGCTTAAATATTGTTAATGGCGGCGATTTCTCATGTTATGACTGTCCTGAAGCGATTATTGGAAAGAGCTTAATGGATAGGCTCAACATTACGGTGGGGGACTCAATCATAATCACAGTAAATAACACTCAGGTAAACTTAAGCGTTGTAGGGGTTTACGAATCAGGCTTGCAGTTCTTTGAAGTGACGAACGTGTATGTACCGCTCTACTTCCTACAGAACATTACCGGTAGTGCAGGGTATGTTAGTGAGGTACTCATAAAGCTTGAGAACCCTTCATCAGCGCAGGAGATAGCATCAACTATTCAATCTGTTTTCCCGGGACTCAGAGTCGTGTTACAGACTTCGCAGGTGCAGCAGGCTAGCCAACTAATCTCAACGCTCACAACGTTCTTTCTGACTATAGGTTTGATCGCTGTCATAGCGGGAGGGTTTGGCGTAGCTAACACCATGTTAATTAGCGTATTCGAGAGGATGCGTGAGATAGGTGTGTTGAGAGCTATAGGGACTTCCTCAAAAACAATATTGATTCTCTTCCTTACTGAAGCCCTGATATTAGGTCTTGCCGGCGGGGCTACAGGGGTTGTTCTTGGTTCAGCACTAGCTTATATCCTGCCTGCATACTTCCCGTTACAAAGAGCTAGCACGATATTGCCAGGAGCCCGGAGTTTGGGGGGTACGACCCAGCAACTAACACGAGCACTCATAACCCCTGTCATAACGTGGGATATCGTGGTACTTGCATTAGCTATAGGTGTGTGCGTTTCCATTATTGCTGGCTTATACCCGGCTTGGAGAGCTTCACGTGTGAAACCTGTTGAGGTGATTAGATATGCGTAATTTAATTGTTAAAGCAGAAGACTTAGTAAAGATTTATCAAACAGGTAAAGTTAAGGTAAGAGCGCTTGAGAAGGTTAATTTAGTAGCTTATCAAGGCGAGATATTGGGTGTGGTAGGGCCCTCAGGATCTGGAAAAACCACCTTACTTAACGTAATAGGGGGTCTGGACAAGCCTACGAGCGGTAGTGTGGTCATAGATACCACTGAAATAACACGATTAAGTGAAGGAGATCTAGTTAAGTTTAGGTTAAGGAATATCGGGTTCGTGTTCCAGTCATTTAACTTGATATCTTCCCTAAACGTTTTCGAGAACGTTGAGCTGCCGCTCGCGTTACTCAATATCTCAAGGACTGAAAGAAAGAGCTTGGTACTAGAAGTATTGAGGGAACTGGGTTTAACCCATAGACATAACTTCAAACCAAGCGAGTTAAGCAGCGGCGAGCAGCAGAGGGTCGCAATAGCGAGAGCCATCATTACAAATCCTAAGGTGGTTCTAATGGACGAGCCGACAGGGAATCTAGACTCTGAGAACGCTAGAAACTTGATGAGGCTCATTAATAAAATACGGGAAGCACATAATGTTACTTTCATTATAGCAACACATGACCCCATAGTTATTAAAGGGTGTGAACGAGCATACGTTCTCAGAGATGGAAGAGTCGTAGAGGAAACTGCGGGCAATAATGCGGTAGACAAGTATTTGAAAATTTAGTTAGTGTTTTACTTAAAAGTCACGTTCCTCACTAACAGTACCTGCGGCTTTGTCAGTGATGTTGGGGAGCTGTTTTAGTTTTCATAATGCTCATAGCGTTCACGCGTTTTTGGCGTGTGAGGTTAGCTCTGCTCACACCTCATGGATCTTCTAAGAAACTCTCGTTTTGAGAGTTATCCTTAAAATATATTACGTGTCCTAGCCGTTGGTGAATAAAATGGATACGAAGAAGGTGGCGCTAGTAATAGCTGTTGCGGCAATAATCGCGGTTGGAGTGGGCTACGTTATAGCCGCTTACGCCCAGGAATCGAATAACGGTATAACTACTACCGCCCAACCGGTAACGACTGGAGCGTCTTGGGTGCCATTAAAGCAACACAAAGGGTTTGAGAAGGCGTTCCGTGGAGGTCTAAGAATCCCGATGATTGAGGTGAGCCCTGAGTATAACTCAACAATAATGAACGTGCTAGAATCCAACCAAGAAACTTCACAATTACTGACGCAAGGCTTCAACGTCAAAGTAATCAGCCCGTTGATAAAGGCATATGTGAATGCTAACGGCGAGGTTGTGTTGAAGGCAACACAAGCTGTCGTCACTTTAACGAACGGAACTGCAGTTTACACATATTTAGTCGATATCTCCAATAACTCCGTAACGCTACTGTCATACCATCAGATAAGCTCTCAAGGAGCTGAATGCGGGTGTGTATGTAAGTCAACATCCCCTCAAGCATAGCAATTATTTTTAAATTAAATCCCTCTATTATTTAGGTGTTTCGGGTGTATAATGTTGTTAAGTAAACACGGGCTCCTATTATTTGTTGTGGGAAGCACCGTAGTATTGCTTGTATTCCCTGTCTTGGTATACCTCACCTACCCAGACACCGAGGGTAGTGAGGTTGGATTGAGGGAGGTTTTGACGGACCTACCTGTCAGGCCTCCGCCCTTCCTCATAGGTTGTATGGGTTATGGTCTGCATCGTGGCAGGAATTATGTCATTGAGTTAAGGATAGAGAAAACCGATGACGTGATCTACGCTTACTGGCCGGAGAAGAGTGAGCGAATCTTCCTCGTTTTGCTCCCATACTATGTGAACAAGACAGACGGTAGGATTATTTCAGGTTATCGCCTGAAACCAGTCATCGCGAGCGGTGATGTCGCTCTATTAGTGGAGGTCTTCGAGACGCATAAGGGGGTGGTGGGCTCGATCCTCGAGATTCGTTTCAATAACCAGACATATACTGTGATGAGGAAGTCTTAGGTGACTTGTTTTGGATCCTTACCAACTCATACTGCTAGCATTAGATGTTGTGTGTTTCATCCTCTTCCTGTATATATTCACTGTTTTCGCGAAGACCTATATGAAAGTTAGGATCGAGTTTCTCGGTTTCTTTTCAGTCTCATTCATGTTGCTTGCATTGAGTCAAATAGCTTCCGTAGCCTCGAACATTCTTGAAGAACCGAGGATCTCGCTCACATTATATACTCTATCATCCTCCTCCGCTTCAGCAAGCTTTCTCGTAATGTTGTTCTTCATAGCGCGTGAGAGGAGAGAGGAATTCATCTTCGTGCCGCCCCTACTACTAATATCTTTTCCAGACTTACTGGCTTTCACGCTCTCCCTAACAGTATCACTCCTGGTTAGTGGGAGGTACTTAAAGGGATACCTAACCGTGCTCTCGTTAACGTACCTTCTCAGAGGCTTAAGTAGCTTACTCATACTAACGTATATAGGTACGTATCTACTCATAATCTCCGAATTACTGAAGACTTCAGCAACCCTAGTGTTTGCGACATACCACCTGGGCAGGGTCATCAAGCGATGAAGAAGCGTAGCAAACTAGAGCTGATCATGGAAATATTAGAAGTGGTCAGCACCGAGAGTGGGATAACCCCAACCTGGCTCTCGATTAAGGTGAACCTATCATACGACAGAGTTAAGAAAATACTAGATGAATTAATAAAACAGGGATTAATAGAAAGTACCCCCTCAAATGAGCGTAAGGGATCCACCGAACTCACCTTAACGCTTAAGGGCATGAAACTCCTAGAAGAACTCAAAAAACTAAGGACACTACTAGAGGACTACGGCTTAATCTAAAAACAGACAATTTAGGATTGAAGATAATGCTCGATCTACTGCTTAGGTCTTAAAGATTTATGAGCTTTTCTAATTATTTGAGGAATACGCAAGATGTAGGGTGTTCTTAGAGAACTCTGTATCACACTAGAAAACACATTGTTTATTATAGCAAGTTCAGAGATTGACGTATTACGCGGTTTTCTAGACTATGAGGATCCATCCTCACCACTTGCTAGAGGCTTCGCCTTTTAGGGCGGAGGAATGACCAAAAGTTTTAAGCTAGTGGCTCGTTTAAAGTATTAGTATTGAGTGTAGACAAAGTTAATGAGCCCGCGCCGAGGCCCAACCCCGCTACAGGTAACATCAATGTAGAGTTCTTTGATTGAGTAATGAGGCAGCTTATGCTGTTCGTCAGGAGGCGTGTTAATAGGTATAGAAACGTGGAGAGCTTGAAGAACATGGTGGTAGAGCCCGCATGTAAGAATTAAGTAAGTTAAGAGGAAAACGCTCTAGTCTTGGTTTTTTAATAAATCCCTAGATCCCTATTTGGGTGGGTGTTCGGGTGAGGGTCTTAATTACTGGTGGTGCGGGGTTTATCGGTCATAATCTAGTTCTCTACTTGGTTAAGAGGGGGTATGATGTTGTGGTGGTTGATTCTATGGAGAGATCGAGTAGTTACGCCTTAGCTAGGCTTGAGGGATTTAGGGTCCCTATCATTAAAGCTGACGTGAGGTTCTTTACCGGCTACGACGGTTTTGACGTGGTAGTCCATACCGCAGCGTATGTAAGTGTTGAAGAGTCTGTTAGAGACCCTCTCAAGTATTTCGAGAATAACGTTTTAGGGACTGCTAGGGTTGGTTATGAGTGTGCTAAGAGAGGTCTTAAGCTGGTTTACTTGAGTTCAGCAGCTGTCTACGGCGACCCCTTAGAGTTACCTATAAGTGAGGAACACCCGACGAGACCTCAATCACCTTACGGGTTAAGTAAGCTTCAGGGAGAGGAGATACTGAGGAATTTCACCGTTGTTTACGGCTTGAAGCACGCGATCTTAAGACTCTTCAACGTTTACGGGCCTGGCCAAAACCCCTCATACGCTGGAGTCATAACGAGTTTTCTTGAGAAAGCTTTAGGTGGTGAGCCGCTAATCATTTACGGGGACGGCGAACAGACGAGAGACTTCATATACGTCGACGACGTCGCCAGAGTCGTCGAGTTCTTTATCGCGGAGGACGTGTTCGACAATGAAGTATATAACGTTGGTTCAGGGGAGCCGGTAACGATCAAAGAACTTGCTAAAACCATCGTAAAACTAGTTGGTAGGGAGTTGCCGATAATACACGCACCCTCCAGACCTGGAGACATAAGACACAGCGTTGCTAACGTGAGTAAGTTAAGGAAGCTCGTTAAGGTATTGCCGACTCCTCTCGAAGACGGGCTTAAGAAAACCTTAGGTGAGCTACCTCCTGAACTAAGAAGTCAGCACTAATTTATTGGTGGGGCTCAACGATTTTTAAAGATGGTGTTTCAAGTATTCTTCAGAGGTGGTGAGGGTTTAGATATATTGGTTTCGCAGCGCATTCAGGGAGTGTTGGCGAGGAATTAATTTCAAGAGCTTCAAGAATCGTTAAAGGCTTGCGCGAATGTTACGACGCTAACGACTTAGTTTTCGTTGTCGGCGGTTACTGGGGTTTGATGAAGGAAGTCGTTAACTCAGCTCTTGAGTTAGGGTTTAAGGTCCTCATAATACCGCCTATAGAACAGGAAGACGTGCAATTCCCTGAAGGAGCTATAGTGGTTAAGACAGGGACTTCCTACAGGGTTAGGTCAGTGTTCTTAGCCAGAACTTCAGACGTTTTAGTGGTTCTTGGCGGGGGTGCTGGGTGCATTCAAGAATTAGTTACTGCTTATACTGAGGGCAAACCATCCTACGTATTGGTCGGTACCGGAATGCCTTCAGACGTCGTCGAGAAAATGCCTGAATACCTAGATCACAGAGAGCTAGCCCCGGTAATGAAGTACCGCGACGAGAACACTCTAATCAAGGATCTATGCAACCACCTAAAACAAATGAAAGCAGAGAGAAAAGAATCGGAAGACTTAGCAAGAAGAGATTCTAAAACAAGGTCTCCGAGCGGGTGAACCATACCACTCACACCACTACACTTAGGTCCTGCATTAATTCTGGGTTATCTGCTTAGATTCCGTATTCATTGGCCTACTTTAATAATAACCTCGGTCATAGTTGACTTAGAACCTCTAGCAGTCATCCTACTCGATTTAGGTGATTACCCTTATCACGGGTACCTACATACCTTCGCTTCAGCGATTTTTCTCGGGTCTTTAGTAGGTATGGTTATGTGGCTGATTAAAGATCGATTCAGCGAAATATTTAATCAGCTCGCGCTCACGGAGCAAGTGAATTACACGATAGGTAGCCACGTCATAGCGGGATTTAGCGGCTGGTTCCTCCACGTACTCCTTGACTCACCACTATATCCGGACATAAGACCTCTCTACCCACTGGTTGCGAACCCTCTCTACAACCCAGGCGCGAGCAGGGAAATAATTAAAGTAAGCATATGCTTAACTCTCGTAGGGGTTATTATTTACTTAAGACACCTTTATGAAACTATTCGGGGCGTTGAGAACGCTAATAGTATTTTCTGATGCCGTGTTGGAGTACCGGGTCTGTTATCTCGTATTCCTCGCCTTCTCTTCTTATGAATCCTGAGTCCGCGAGGTTCTTAATTATCGTAGCTAATGTGTTGTTAGGTATCCTCCCTAGTCTCGCTTCCACACCCCTCTTTATCTCTGACCACCTGGCCTTACCGAGTGACGCGATTATCTTTAATGTTTCCCTATATCTCCTCTCGCCAACACCGTATATTTTAAGTGCGTGTTCTAACTCGCTTAAAGCGAGCTTGGAGGCTTTCTCGTGTATAGAGTCCACGTCTTCCTTGCTGGTGGTTAAGGCGAAGCCGAAGTAGGTGAGCCACCCTATGACGCCGTCAAACCTCTTGATAGCTTCGTTAATCACTTCATCACTAACGTCAACACCTTCCTGTTCGAAACCCTTAATCAAGAACTGTCTTGACTCAACCTCACTTAATCTCCTCATCTTAACTTCAGTGAAGGCTCTGCCGTATAGTGGTGCTTCAGGGTCGTTAACTCTCAGGAATCTATACAGTAAGCCTATCATGGAACCTGAGATAATGATCTTCAGGTTTAGGTGATCGTAAGCGTGAGCGATTAATGAGTCGAACCTGTATCCAGACCTCCTGAGTTCCTGCGCTTCATCAAGAACTAAGACCTTGTTCTCTAAAGCTCGGAGAACGCTTAGCAAGGATCTCTCGTTCCTCACCCTAAACCTAACCCCAAAACCGCTAACGCTAACTTCATTAACACTGCTAAGAACCTTCTTAGCCCAACTACGCCTACTCAACTCCTCCTCAAGTAGATTCAAGAAAGAGTTCAGAGATATCATGCCCGGAGGCAGTAGCCTACAGTCTAGGTAGACGTAATCAAGTCCCGACTCATTAAGGTAGGTGAGTATTAACGAAGTCTTCCCATACCTCCTAAGACCAGAAACCACCACTAGCTTACCACGTCTTAAACCGTTATCTAAGTCAAGCAACTCCCTCTCCATGTTAAACAAGTCTTCCTTCCTCTTCTTAGGTTCTGGGTCGAAGTAACCCAAAGATCACCCCCCTAACTATGTTACCCCCCTAACTTAAAAACCTTATGTACGTGCGGTTCAGCGAATCACTCAAAGATTTAACGAGTGCTTCAACGATTCAGGAGTGGTTTGCTAGGGTTCCCCCCAACAAGAAAATAACACAAACTTAAATACACCCTAAACACAATATCCCTTGATACCAGCAACAACAAAAAGAAACTACAACTGTTGTGGGGGACTTTAGGGTTGGGTGTTGGCTTAGGTGAGCAAGCTGTTCTCGTGGAGAATCTTGTTAAGATTTACGGGAGGGATTCGGTAGGTGTTGACGGCTTATCTTTCAGTGTTGGTAGCGGCGAGATTTACGCGTTGGTCGGTCCTAACGGGAGCGGTAAGACCACTACCTTAAGGATTATATCTACGTTGATTAAGCCTACACGCGGTAATGTATATGTGTATGGCGTGGACGTCGTGAGGGATCCACTACGTGTTAGGTCCATGATTAATTACCTACCTGAGGAAGCAGGTGCTTACCGTGACTTATCAGGTCTTGATTTCGTGAAGTTCATGCTCTCACTCAGGTTTGACGGTAGGGAGTTGGAGGAGGCGGTGGAGGAAGCTGTCAAGATAGCTGATTTAGGTAGCTACCTGAGGAAACCTGTCAGGACGTATAGTAAGGGGATGAAGAGAATACTCGCGGTCAGCACGGTCCTAGCTTCCAAGCCTAAGCTACTGATACTTGACGAGCCGACAACAGGTCTTGACGTCGAGAGATCCCTCTACGTTAGAGACTTAATCAGGCACTACAATAAGCGGTACGGGACCACGGTACTACTCAGCAGCCATAACATGCTTGAGGTAGAGTACTTAAGTCACAGGGTCGGCATACTCTATAAAGGGAGGTTAATAGCTGAGGGAACCCCGGAGCAGTTAAAGAAATCTCTGAACGCTCTAAACTTGGAGGAAGTCTTCATGAAAATGAAGTCAACGCGAGGTGTTGTTGAGTGACGCTCACACAATTAATTAAGAGAGAGGTTAAGGCCTTCATCAAGAACCCTGGCTTCATAATAGGGTTAGTACTGATAGTGAGTGTTTACGGGTTGCTAGGCAACATAACTGGGAGGGCTGTGGAGTCAGCTATGAAGGAGGTTATAGAATCGAACGTCGGGTTGGTTTTAGAAGAGAAGACGAGATTGGTTGAGGAGTTAGTTAAGCTACTCAATACTACTATGGGGGGCAGGGTCCGCGTATACGAATCACTGGATAAGGCCGTGTCAGACGCGGGGGTAGGTGTGGTTATACCGACAGGCTTCACGGAGAACGCTACCTCACCTAATAAGCCGATCATGCTGAGGGGTAGTGTCAAGGTAGCGGTCTTCTCGCTAACAGGCGCTCAGGCAAGAGCAGGATTGCTGACGACTATTTCAAGCGCTGTGGAGAGGTTGTTGCCTCTAGCCATAAGCGCTACCTACAACGTGAGTCTACAGCCTCAGAAACCTGTTCTCGTGAGCGGTAGCATATCATTCTATAATAAGAAGGTAAGTCAGGAAGAGTTTTTATCGATTACAGCCTTCACGTCACTCACCCCGCTACTCGTTAGCATAATCCTAGGAATAAACACTACGTACGCCTCACAAATAGTGGCTATCGAGAAAGTTGAGAAAGCTTTCGAGATGCTACTAGCTCAACCCATCCGCAGGAGGGATATCGTGTTAGCTAAGATACTCGGAGCTTCAATAGCGTCAATACTGTTCGGGGCGGTATACATGATCGGCTTACTCACGATGTTCCTCGGAGGGATCTCTAGCACGGCAAGCGCTGAGCAAGCCCCTCCAATAACCACGATAACGGCGTTCCTAGGCCCGGAGATGCTGGGGGTAATTGGCTTAGCCATAGTTCTCGGATTAATATTCTCGGGAGCTATAGGCGTGGTGATAGGGTCTCTAGTCAGCGATGAAAGAATAGCCGGCGGGTTGGCAGCGCCGGTCATGTTCGTCTTCATGGGCGTGGGATTCATGGCCATGTTCATGGGCCTCCCGCCAAACCCCGCCTCAGCAGTCTTAGCAGGCTTAACGATAGCTACGCTACCGTACATGTATGCGGTCTCACTAATGTCCGGCGAGACAACCCTGATGCTATACTCGATAATCGTTTCAGTGGGTACGTGCGCTCTCCTAATATACGTGGCTTCAGCAATATTCAACAAAGACGTAATTGTCTTAGGACTGAGAATCCCGTGGGCTAGAAAAACGAAGGAGAAGACCTAGCTTTCCCTGCCTAGGAACTCAAGACATCCTTATGGTTAGGAGGTTTGAGTAGTTCTTCAGAAGATTTATGTTTTTGGCTCGCGATAATGTTAGTAAGGAGGGTCGCGTGACGGTTCCTAGACCTATTGTTTCGGTTGTTGTCCCTACGTATAATGAGAGGGAGAATATTGACGAGTTATTGAGCAGGATTAACGAGTCTTTAAGCGGGGTTGATTACGAGGTAGTTGTGGTCGACGATAACTCTCCTGACGGGACGGCTGAGCGCGTTATGGAGCTCTCGAGTAAGTATCCGGTGAAGCTGGTTAGGAGAGCCGGTAAGCTCGGGCTATCCTCGGCTATTCTAGACGGTGTTAAGGTATGTAGCGGTGATTACGTGGTGGTGATGGACGCGGACCTACAGCACCCTCCTGAAGTAATCAAGGAACTTCTGCGAAACGCGGGTAGGTGCGATATAGTTATTGCTTCCAGGTATGTGAGAGGCGGTGGTACCGCGGGATTCCCGCTGATTAGACGCGTTATTTCCTTAGGAGCTACTTACATGGCTAGAATATTAGTGCCTCAAGCAAGAAGAGTTAAAGACCCTCTCTCAGGTTTCTTCCTCGCTAGGAGGGAGCTCATAGAAGGAGCTGAGGTAGCTGTGCCTAGCGGCTATAAAATACTTCTCGAGATAATATCCCAGCACGACAACCTGAAGATATGTGAGGTACCGTACGTTTTCCAATCAAGGATTAGGGGGGAGTCCAAGCTAGGCAAAAAAGAAATACTTAGCTACGTGAGGCAACTACTCATGATCATGCCCGACTACTATAAGTTCGCGGTGGTCGGTGCTTCAGGGGTTTTCGTTAACCTAGGCGTTGTGTGGTTGCTGGCCTACATGCTATCAATACCGCACTTCATAGCCTCAATGATAGGTATTGAGGCCTCACTAATCAACAACTTCGTCTGGAACGATCTATGGACGTTCAGGAAGAGGAGGTTTGGAAAGCGTTGGTGGAGATTCCTTAAATACCATGTCTCAACAGTTGTAGGCACCCTAGCACAGTACACGGTCTCACAACTTGCTTACTACCTCCTATTAAAGGAATCATTACTTTCTCAAGCACTAGGTATTATAGTAGGCTTCATAGCCAACTATTTGATCAGTAAGAAGTACGTTTGGAAGAAACCCTGAGTAAGTCACTCTAAACGCTTTCACTCACGTCTACGTTGGCTACCGCTTACTCTTATCCCTCATCTTAGCTACTATCTTATCGTATAGCATGCTGAGTATTCTCCTCCTATCCTCCATTAAGACTACGTCGCTATAGCCTTGGACTATTAGGTTGTGGCTGAAGGGGCAGGGCACTTCAGGTGAATTTATGAATTCCAGGGTTACCTCACCTGACTCTATCTTCTTAAGGACTTCCTCAGCGTGCTGTATGTCCATAGAGTCTTCTAAAACCTCCCTGTATGCTTCGAGTAGTAGGGGGTAGCCCGGAATCCTCTCAGAGACCTTCAGCAACGTCTCGGAGTTTATCTCCCTCCTATTAACGCTTGTTTCAATACCTCTGTAAACTTTTAGGAGAGCTAGGGATCTCTCAGCTACGTGCCTGAACTTCCTCTTAAGAATCTCACTCCTTCTAAGAGCTTTGATTAGCGTTTCTCTGAGTCTAGCGCTACTCAACCTACCCACTAACTCCTTAACTACCGAGATATCGTCGATCGTGTTTGCCGGGAGTGTTAGCATGAAGCCATTATCTGATACGGTAACCCTCACCGGGACTCCTAACTCGTTGCTGAAGATGTGTGCGTAAGCTCTAGACAAAGCTTGATTCACTCTCCTACCGAAGAGGTAATGGAAGATCAGGTTCTGCGATCCCCCCTCACTCCAGAGTTCTATGAGGAGCTTCTTATTAGTTGGTACGACACCGCACACCTTAATCTGTTCCCACACATACTGCGTTATGTACTTAGCTTCTTTCTCCCCTAACTGGTACATAGACGCGATGAGTTTAGACGCTTTCCTCACGCCGTGTTTGGAAATTAGCTCACTAACTAAGCCTCTGAAAGCACCTACCTCAAGCGCTGAGTCGTATGTTAGGGGGAGTGCCTCAGAGAACCATGAGGGTACCGTAGGTCTTTGTTTCTCAGCATCCTTAACGATGACTTTAAGTCCTTCGCTCTTAATGAACATGTATGTCCTACCCCCTAGAACGAAGACGTCGCCCGGCTCAAGATAACTAACGAACTCCTCTTCTAAGTCACCTATATACTTACGTCCTTCTAGGAAAACCCTCATCTTTGTTTCATCCGGTATTGCTCCAGCGTTTAGGTAGTAGATCATCCTAGCCGATTTCTTCTTGCCGAAGACTTTCTCCTCATCGTCTAACCAGATCTTGGAATAGACCGGTAGGTTGTCTGGAACGTCCTCATACCTTCCCGCCAAATACTTTAACACGTTAAGGAATTCCTCGTACGTGAGTCTCGAGTAATTATACGCTCTCTTAACGACTCTATAGGCTTCCTCAAACCCCCACTTCTTCTCGAGTGACATGCCGACGAGTACTTGAGCAAGTATGTCTAAGGGTTTCATAGGTATGTGTACGTTGTCCAGCTTCCTAAGCCTGGCTAGGTGTGTTAAGACCGAGATCTCTATTAAGTCATCCCTGTCTACAGCTATTAAGTAGCCCTTACTCACGTCACGCACGTTATGACCTGAACGACCAACCCTCTGCAAGAGTCTCGTAACGCTTTTAGGGCTGCTTAGTAACACGACCGCGTCGATATACCCTATGTCAATCCCTAACTCAAGCGAAGTGGAGCTGACGACTACCCTCAACTTACCCTCCTTCAGCTTATTCTCTACCTCCAGCCTAACATCACGGCTTAAGGAACTGTGATGCGCTTCTATCTCATCCAGATCCTCGACACCGTTGCCGGCCAGAACCTTCTTCAGCTTATGAACCACTCTCTCCGTAGAACTCCTAGTATTAGTGAATACCAGGGTCGTTCTATGGGAATCAACTATCTTTCTCAGCTCCTCATATATGGACTCATTAAGTTCTTCAGCCCCCGCAGTAACTATGTTGACTTTAGGCGTGATGACGTGGAGTTCCACCGGCTTAACGAACCTCGCGTCAATCACTACGCAATCTCTGGGGTTGCCGGCGTCGTCGTAGCCTGTGAGGAACTTCGCGACCTCCTCTAACGGCGAGATCGTGGCGCTTAAACCTACCCTCTGAATCCTCCTACCCACTAACTCCTCCAACCTCTCTATGGTTAGGGTTAGCAGAGCGCCTCTCTTACTCGACGCTAACTCGTGAATCTCGTCTACCACAACCCACCTAACGTTTCTTAACTTCTCCCTGAACCTAGGGGCTGTTATCGAGATAGCTAGTGATTCAGGGGTTGTTATGAGTATGTGCGGGGGCTTAACAAGCATCCTAGCTTTCTCTGTCTGTGAGGTGTCGCTGGTCCTGACACCGACCCTGATCTCAGGAAGGTTTAATCCTCGGGTGTTGAGCGCGTATTCACGTATCTCAAAGAGAGGCTGAATCAGGTTTTTCTTCATGTCGTTGTTTAAGGCTCTAAGAGGTGATACGTAAACGACGTACACGTAATCTTCTAGCGAGCCTGCTTCAGCGTACCTCAGTAACTCATCTATTATTGGCAGGAAAACCGCTAGGGTCTTGCCTGTCCCGGTAGGGGAAGATATGAGCACGTTCCTGCCCTCTTTTATTCTCGGTATGGCCATTAGCTGAGGTGGTGTGAACTCCTCGAACCTACTCTTAAACCACTCTATCACGTAATCTCTTAAGTATTGCCTCGCGTCGAATCCGGCAACACCCTCACTAACTACCTCAGTCAGTTCCTTCCCCAATACAACTCTCTGACTTTCTTATAATTAGCTTAAAGTGTGAGGAATTTAAACCTTCTTAAGAGAATCTTAATCTAGGTGTGAGGGATGGTTAAGCTGATTATATGGTTAATAATCTCCGCACTTTTCCTAGCCTCGGTTGTGGCAGGGTTTTACGCGTCGCAACAACTAGGTCCTATAGTCAGGGAAATTCTTAAGGAGCAGTTCAGCCCGTTAACAGAGTACTACAACACCTCGGATATGAGGTCCTTGCTCTTACTAAGTTTAACTATATTCGCTAACAACATGAGGGTAGCGTTACTGAACATAGTTTTCGGTGTTTCTTTAATAGGTCCTGCAGGCGTTATGTCAGTCAACGGGTTTGTAGTGGGATTAGTCCTCTCAGCACAAGAAGACGTGATGAGAGGGGTCCTCCTCATACTCCCTCACGGGGTCTTAGAAATCCCGGCGCTAATTTACTCGGCCGTACTAGGAACACACCTAGGCATAACGATACTAACTAACTCGCGGAGAAACCCGGCTAAAGTCAGGGAAACGTTTAAGGACGTAATACGTAAGATACCTATAATAATCTTAATACTCATACTAGCAGCCCTGATAGAGGTTTTCGTTAGCTTACTGCTGGTAGCACCGCTGGTCAGGGGTTAATCAAGCACGTGATCTTCGACGAACAGTGATAACAACTTATAATTACTCGTTAAAAGATATAATTGAATGATGAAAGTCATGCCCGCCGAGGAGATGAAGATCTTCGTGGGTATCTGAACCGCAATATCTCTTCATGAGTGCTCGTGGTTTAACCTCTTAAATCCCTAGACTCTCGGCTTCCCTCTTTATAGAAGGCTTCTCCGAGACTACCGCGTAGACTTTGAAGCTCCTTGATTTTATGTAGTTTTCAGGGGAGTTAACGTTTGTTGTTATTATCCTGACGTTCTTCGCTTCAGCTTCCTTAGCTATTCTACTCCTCAGTAAAGCCATGGGGATCACCAAGTACTTCACACCTAGCTCTCGGAGCTTGCTGATGTTAGGGTATGGGTTAAGGACCTCAAACCCCACGTTCAGCTTCTCAAGCTTAACAGACCCTAAGATGCTGAGATCGCTTAAGACAGCTACGAACTCAACGTTAGTTATTTTCTCAGCCACACGATCTAACCCTTCTAAAACATCTCTATCCTTGACTTTGAAAACCACGCTTGCTTGAGTCCTCAAGGCAGAAAGACCTGAAATCAGTTTCATGAATCTCTCATCAACCCCCTCAACGTACCCGCCTAGGTAAACCCCGTCTAAGTCCTTATGCTTCTCGATAACTTGAAGGAGGGAGTTAACGTCGCTTAACTCAAGCACTTCCAGGAGTAGGTGCGGCTCCTCATCCAAGGTTTTCACCCCGCCATCACGTTCCTTAAAACTTAAGTCTCCCGGATTTTATGTCGTTAGTTACCTCCTCCACATCCTTTACTGTATCGATCGATCTCCAGTAATTATTCACGAACTTGATTCCGTAAAGCCTGCCCTCCCTAGCTAGCTGAGGAAACGCTGTTTTCTCTATATCACCTACGTCAGGCAAGTACCTGAAAATCTCGCTCCTCATAACGTATACCCCCGCGTTTATTAAGTAATCCTCTATGCTCGGTTTCTCCACGAAGCTCTCGATCCTCCCATCACCAGATATCCTCACCACACCGTAAGGTGACCTCAGAGGAACTAGAGCTATTGAGGCTACCGCACTATGGCGTTCTTCCAAAACCTTAACTAACTTGATTATTGGGATATCCGTCAGTACGTCCCCGTTTAAAGCAACGAATACCTCATTGCTTAGGTATGGTTCGGCGTTCTTGATCGCGCCCCCAGTACCTAGAGGCGTGTCTTCCACGACGTACGTCACGCTAACACCGAATTTCCTGCCGGATCCGAGGAACTCGATGAGTTTCTCATACCTGTAACCAGCTAAGATGACCACAGTGTTTATGTTGTTAGCCTTAAGCCATTCAAGCTGCCACTCAATAATGGGTTTCCCGGCAACCTCAACAAGGGATTTAGGGATCTCCTCTGTCAAGGGTCTTAACCTCTTAGCTAATCCGCCAGCTATGATCGCTGCCTTCACGCAACACCCCCTTAAGATATAGCTAAGTGGTTTAAAATAGAACCACGTCTGACGCAGTCGATGAAGTCCCCGCTTAAAACCTTAATTCTCTACCCATAAAGGAGTTTACAGAAAAAGCACATTACCTCATCAACCTTGACCTCATTCCTGATTATCTTAATCGAATACTCCTTCACGTATGCCGCGTACTCCTTATCCTCCAGGAGCTTCCTGACTAACTTCTTGTTAGATCTCCTCTCAGCTAAGTAGTTAGAGACCGCGGCCGGGGCTATGTTGAGTAACTTCGCTGTTCTATAAACGCTTAACCCATATTCCCTCACCATAGTTATGGCTAGAGCTGCCCTAAGCGCGGGCATCAACTCCTTCGCGGCTATCTCACACTGTAGCGGGCTCAAACCACTCACTAATTGTTGTGTGTATGAACCTTATTAAATATTAACGCCGTGAAAGCTGAAAGCAACGCTCCCCGAGCACGATGTAAGGGAGGCTTCTTTGAGTAGCACGCAGCGATCTAACTACCTCTTACCGCTTTAGGAGGGTTTTCTCTTACTAAGGATTTCTTTAACGCATGAGTCGACGCACTCCCTGAATTCCTCTCTAGTTTTGAAGGAGTACTCCGAGCATCTCTCCCTGCAGAAACTCACTACATGGGTTCTCGCTCTCTCATCTAAGAATTCCTCACTCACTTAAAGCACCCTACTCAAATCCCTTAAAGAATTCTTTCAATTATTAAATACAGAGCATGAAAACCCTCAAGGCGGTAATTCGCTGGAGCTCAGCTCGCTAAACACGCTTATTATCGGTTTAAACTAGTTTATATTAGTGATGCTTAAGTTAGGTGGTGCTGTAGTGAAATACGTAATTAGGGCGAGGATAGAGGTTGCGGGGGCTGTGGAGAAGCCCGACATCATTGGCGCTATCTTCGGTCAGACGGAGGGTTTGTTCAGCCCTGAGTACGATTTGAGGGAGCTCCAAGATAAGGGGAGGATAGGCAGGATAACTGTCGAGGTTAAGCAATCTAACGGCAAGACCGTCGGGGAGGTAATAATACCTTCAAACCTGGATAAGGTTGAGACAGCTTTGATAGCTGCCTTAATAGAGACTGTTGATAGGGTGGGTCCTTACGCAACTAAGATTAAGGTGGTGGAGATAGTTGACTTAAGGCAGGAAAAGCTTAAGAAGATAGTGGAGAGAGCTAAGGAAATATTGAGAGACATAATGCAGGAAAGGACTATAGACATCAAAGAGGTTCTAGCAGAGGTTAGTGAGGCCGTAAAAATAGGTGAGATCATTGAGTACGGACCTGAGAAACTGCCGGCAGGGCCTGAAGTAGAGACTTCAGACACCCTCATAATAGTTGAGGGTAGAGCGGACGTAATAAACCTTCTCAAATACGGTTATAAAAACGTGATAGCTATTGAGGGGGCTAAGGGTGAGGTACCGAAGAGTCTCGTAGACCTAGCTAAAAACAAGAAGAAGGTTATAGTGTTTGTTGACGGGGATCGCGTAGGCGCTATGATAGCTAAGAACTTAGCTAACGTGATCAGAGTGGACGCGGTGGCTAGAGCACCTAGCGGGCGTGAGGTTGAGGAACTCACGGGTAAGGAAATCCAGAAAGCCTTAAAGAACATGGTACCGTTACAGACATTCCTGCAGTCGATAACGGCTGAGGCAGTGCAAGCCAAAACAGCGGCTGCTGAGACGGAAGCTGTTGAGGCGACCAGTATTCAAGTCCCTGAAACCGAGGTCGTTCCTAAGACTGTTGAGGTCTTGGAGACCTACATGATACCTAATAAAGTTCTCGAAGCGATAAACGGCTTGAAGGGCACGTTAGAGGCCATCGTGTACGACGAGAACTGGAACGAGCTGGACAGAATACCTGTGAAAGACTTGGTTGACTACATATTAGGCACTGAGAAGCCTGTTTACGCGGTGGTTATGGACGGCATAGCCACGCCCAGACTTATTGACGCGGCCGCAGTCAAAAACATAAAGTTCATACTGTGTTTCAGGGTAGCGACTATAACGAAGAAGCCTGCAGACCTAGTTATCTTAACTTTCGACGAGCTCCTCCAGTAAGGACGCTATCTCTTACCAAGGAAATCCGCGAGCGTTTTTCCTCTAGGAGCTGTTAATTGCTTCTCCGTGACGCCAAAATATGACAGTATTCTTAGTGCTGCAGGTATTATCTGGTGGGCCACGTAGTACTCGACGTCAATATCTTGAGGTTTGGCTTCTATGTAGGGTCTCGCTCTGGAAGACACGCTACCCGACCCCTTAACTATCACGTAACCAATCTTATTACCCACATCCACCTTTACCCCCAGCTTCTCCAGCCTCTTAGCTGCGGCAACGTGCGGTGCCTCCACCTCATACTCCTCGGCTTTCTTGGTGAGGGTCTTCCATATAATTAATTTCTCTAAGCTTATCTTGTTAGCTCTCAGTTCCTCTATCACCTTCCTGACATAGTTTACCGCTTCGTTAACGTTCTTGGTGGTTAAGACGATCTTAGCTACCTCTTCTTGAACGTCCTTAGCTATGTCGGTCCAGTCACCCCTCACGGCTTCAAAACCCACTATGTCTATCTTGCCGTCCTCCGTTAACCCTACATACCTTTTCTTAGCTTCCGTGAAGAACACTCTCTTATATATCTTATCCACCTTAATCTCAAGGCCTAACTCATCGTATACTTTATTAATGAACTCGTTCACTAAGTCTTTCACGTAGCTAACGAATAGGGAGTCCGTGTCGCCGTACACTACTCTTAAGCCCATCTTCCTAGCCAAGTCGATAGCTCTAGATATTGTTTTCCTCCCTAAGGCTGTTATGCTCTCGGCACCCTCCTTAAAATACCATCTAGCCCCAACCCAGCCCATGTACCCGTAGGAAGCGTTAGCGAGGATCTTAAGAGCTCTCTGCCTCTCGTCTAGGACCCTATACTCAGGGCTTTCAGGATCTAGCTTCTTCATTAAGGACCTTATCTCACTCCTTAGCTTAAGTAGTGTTGTGAGGACGTTCTTGTAGAAACCTGGCGGTTCCTTAAGAAACTTATAACCTAGCTCCTCGATTAGGTAGCACTGAGTCTCATCGCATTCCCCCGTGACGAAGGTGTCCGGACTCACGTTATACTTAATCATTAGGTTTGGGTACATAGACGTGAAGTCCAGCACCACCACCCCTTCATGAACCCCCTTAACAGGCTCAAGCACTATCGCGCCTTTATAAGGCTCGTAAGGTCTCTCAACCCTGTTAGGTATGAGTTCCCCGTACTTAACTGCCTCACGCATCAAGTACCACTCAAGCCTGTAACCTACGGAAGCAGCCCCGACCTGATCTAGGGGGAGTCCGGTCAGGTTAGATAGTTGGATCGCGAACGGGAGGAATTCCTTAGCTAGTAGCAGTGTTGAGACGACGTCGTCTCTCGCGTACTTAATCAAGACATCCCTTAATTCTTTGTTATCCCAGTACCTAGGTATCTCATACCACGGTATTAAAACCCTCTCAGACTTCTTCATCACCCCTAGATAGTCGGCGACCTCGTCAAGAGACTTTATCTTGACTTCAGGTATCTCCTCAGCGAAGTTGTATAAGTCTACGTGTAGCCTTCCCGGAACCGATATGTGGCCGTAAGCTGATTGACGCGGGATCCCTCCCTTAACCCTCCCGACGTCTAGCCTTACCTTAAGTATCTGAGACCTCTGGAGGAGGTACTGCCAGTCAAACATGTTGGAGTTATACCCTACTATCACGTCCGGGTCGTACTCGTTAACGTACTTAACGAATTCTTCAATCAACGACGCGTCACTACCCCCGTCTTCCTTAGTCATTACCTTAACCTCGCCCTCGTCATTAGCTACGGCTATGATTATCACCGGGTTCCTCTCCGGCATTAGGGAGCCTAGAGGGCTGTAGACCTCTATGTCGAACGCGAGTACCTTAAGTCTAGGAGGCTTAGACTCATCTAGCTTCCGCAGCTCCCCTCTCAAGACGTAAGCGTTCCTCACCCTGTAACTACCCGATGGTATTTCCTCAACCTCGGCTTCATACCAACTACATGGTGGGACGTCCTTATCTAGTATGTAACGCATGGAAAACCTGATATCAGCCTCGAGAAACTCCGTGATCCCCTCTATCTTAGCGACTTCCTCCCTATACTCACGCACCGCTTCAGGAATCACTGTAGTTATTTTGAGGGCCTTAACAGGCCTGCCGTAATACTTCCTGACAACCTCGCTCACATCTATTATAGGGGATCTAGGCTTGCTCAAAGCTTTAACCCTCCTCACAACACTCTCCACATCGACGCCTTCCCTTAAGACCGCGTAGAAGTACGGTCTGAAGGAAGAGTCTCTGATGAGTATAGGCTCGGAATTCTCGTTAAGACCCCAGAGCATTATCACGGGTATGTTATTCTCGACCTCGTAACTCACGTCAATAAGGTAGAACCTTAACCTCATACCCACTCCATAATATTAGACGTTTTAAAGATAATAACTTAAAATAGGTATTCCTCGTCAGGATCCAGCAATCAAAATATTTTAAGTCTATCACGTACTGAAATCCTTAAAAATGAAATCCTTAAGATTAGATGGGGGTTTCGTGAGCGGTTCAGGTATTTTAAGAGTGCTTGTTGCTGAGTGGCCTGAGAATCAGTTCTTTAACTTAGCTTTCGAGGAGGTTCTTTATCTTGAGTCTAAACTACCCACACTTCGTTTCTGGCGTAATGATAAGGTGGTGGTTATAGGGAGGTTTCAGTCACCCCCTCTAGAAATAAACTCTCTTGAGGCTAGGGACCTCGGTATCAAGCTGGTAAGGAGGTTCACTGGCGGTGGCGCCGTTTACCACGACTTAGGTAACGTGAATTACGCGTTAACGTTACCGAATCATAAACTCAGCATTGAGGAATCATTTAGCGTCGTCGCCTCAGCTGTTGTGGAGGCTTTAGGTAGCTTAGGGGTTAGTAAAGCTTACTACCGTCCATTAAACGACATAGAGGTTGACGGGCTGAAAATTTCCGGTATGGCCGCGTGCAGAACGCATGACAGGGTATTCGTTCACGGAGCTATGTTAGTCTCGAGCGACATATCCATTCTTTGGAGGGTTCTTAAAATCTCTAGGGAGAAGCTTTCCGACAAGAAGTTTACTCAAAGCAGGGTTAAGAGAGTCACCACAGTCAACGAGGTGCTTGGGAGGACCGTGAGCCCTGAAGAGCTTTATAAGGCTATCTCAGAAGCCCTGAGCAGGAGGTTAGGTCTTGAGGTTGAGTGGGGCGCGCCCGACAACACTGAGTTAAGGAAAGCGCTCAACATGTATAAAGGGAAGTACGCTACGCTCGAGTGGAATCTTAAGTACGTTGATGAGGTGAGAGACCTCATCAGCGATGAGGAATATGAAGCGTTGAAAGCGATTGCAAGACCCTCAAAACACCAAGAGAGATTTATTGAGGTGTTAAGTCTTGAGTGATGTGTTAATCTTATGTGATGAGAAGAAACGTGCTGGAGGGAAGATAGTTAAGGCGTGCGTCAAAATCCGTGGCGACTTAGTAGAGAAAGTCATGATTTCAGGAGACTTCTTCGTAGACCCGGCGGAAAAATTCGAGGAACTCCTTCAAGAACTCTCTAACATGAAATTAAGGAAAGACGCGGTAGTAACGGCGGTCGCTGAGTTGCTAAGGAAGAAAGGGCTGGAATTCAGTGGTGTAACTATCGAGGATATTCTAGAAGTCTTGAATAAGATTCTTCAGTAACCTCTCATAACTTATCACAACCATTTAACGTTAGGGGTGCTAGAAAGTCAGTATCAAGCGGATTAGATCTTGGTTTGTGATGCTGCTTGAGAGATACCTGATTATGTTGTTGGCTAAGCTAATCAAGTACGAGGCTTCCGCTTCCGTACACTTAATATTGTCTGTCAATGTCTTCAAGATGGTGGCTGGGTCGTTGTGGCGTGCGGTCCCCACCATATCCCATAAATCGTGGTGTTCTGCTAGTTTAGCCTCATACACGATCCCTAGTAGGGGGCCTAGTTTTTCGGGAGGGGTGTTTGACTCTATGTGTGCAACGTACAGCAACTCCCTCATCTTATCAGCGGAGATTTTCCTTAGTATTACTTGATTTGCGGAGATCTTGTTAAGTAGTTCTAGCGCGTTCTCGCAATCTGCTACGAAGGTTCTCGGTCTTACGGCTTCTCTAACTAGGGAGAATATAGGGACGCATGAATCAAGGGCTTTAGATAGGTTAGAGATTATTTCGTCACCTACGTCATGACTAGCTAGGTAGAGCTTCAACTTAACGTCATCAACAATGTTCAGGAGGGCTTTGACGTCATCTAAGCTTTTCTCAATTAGCTTCGCGCGTTTGTCGGTAATTCCTTCGAGTAGGTATGTGAAGAGATTCGCGTAGAAAGCTAGAGAATCTACTGAGAGCACGTATAGTAGTGGTTTCCTACCTTTCTCACCATCTCTGGCAGACTTACCGGCGGTTCTCACTATTCCGTACTTTAGTAATGTTCTGAAATGCCTATCCACCGTGGTTTTAGGAACTTCGGTTAAGACACTCACATAATCCACTATCTCGTTTTTCGTGTAGGGTCTGCCGTCCAGCATCTCGTAGATTATCAAGAACCTGATCGGGTTACCTAACGCTTTAAAGTAGGTGAATAAGCGCTTACTTCGCTTACTAACTAGCTTTAAGTTAGTCATTGAGAGCACCTACTCAATAATTCCTGAGAGTTCCTTCTCTAAAGTTCTTAGCTTCTTAATGATTTCGTTAAAGCTATCCTTAGGTTCAGGTATGAAAATAGCTCTGCATGGGAGTGCCGTGATCATCACGGATTTCTCCGTGAGTGACGTAAACCTAAATAGCGGGAGAGCTATTAAGAGTCCTCTACTAACGTCTGAGGGTATTTCCCTCATGTCTAGATTCTCTAATATGTAGATGTTCTTCCTCAGCAGTATGTCATGACCTAGTAGGGCCGTGTATTCCTGCATTCTCAGAAGGTTTATGAATTCCTCGTCTATGTTTGTGTATAGACTGAGTGAGCGGTGTTCTATGGTTCTATCTATAGATATCGCGTCAATACCTATGAACGGCGGCTCAAGCTCGTAGGCTATGAACTCTATCAAACTCTTCGATAAGCCCGGGAAATTCATGTATTTCTGGTTATCGTAGCACCAATATCTCGACATTCCTGTCTTGAATAGTAGGGCGGGTCTCCTCTCCCTAGGTAATTCCGTGAATTCCTTAAGATCTATCTTATCCTTAACCTCATCAAGTGTTAGGGATTTCTTCGAGTAGTCTCTCTCCACGTGAATCACGTGCGCTTCTCTAATAAAGAAATCTACCGGTATTTTGAAAGGATCTACTGACTGGTAAGCGAACGTTGTCGGTAAGTCTATGTGCGTACCTAGGTGTACCTCGAACTTAATGCTGTTACTTAAGTATTTGAAGAGCTTCGTACCACTTAAGAGTAGGTCATGCCCTATGAGTTCTAAGCTTATTTCAGCTGATTTAGGTTTAGGTATCCTGACCACATCGTTTTCTAAGCAGATAGGTGCTGTTAAATCATATATTTTCCTCATATGATCGGCCGCAATATATGTCTTTTAAGACTTTAAATCTTTTACGTGCGGTATTGCATACTTCTCGGTGTGTTACGTGGAGGGTTTAGACCAAGGCAAGTTATTAAGTCTTTACGAAACCATGCTGAGAATCAGGAGGTTTGAGGAGACGGTAGCTAAGCTGTTTTATGGTGGTGAGATTCCCGGCTTCGTTCACTTATACATAGGTGAGGAAGCTATCGCTACTGGGGTTATTCACGCGCTGAGAAGAGACGACTACATCACCAGCACACACAGAGGTCACGGACACCTGATAGCTAAGGGGGTTGACTTGAAGAAGTTGATGGCCGAGCTGTACGGGAAGGAGACAGGACTTAATAAGGGTAGGGGAGGCTCTATGCACGCTGTAGACGTGGGTATAGGGGTTATGGGAGCTAACGGGATAGTCGGTAGCGGGATAGGGTTAGCTGCCGGAGTTGCTCTAGCTGTGAAGTATAGGGGTAAAGACAACGTGGTAGCTGCTTTCTTCGGTGATGGCGCGTCTAATACAGGGGTCTTCCACGAAACACTTAATATGGCTTCAATATGGAAGCTTCCGGTATTATTCGTGTGTGAGAATAACATGTACGCGGCGACCGTGCCTGTCAAGAAGTCTTTATCCGTGGATAGAGTTTCTAAGAGAGCTTCAGCATATAATATCGAGGGTGTCACGGTAGACGGGACTAACGTTCTAGAAGTCTATGAGACTGCCGAGAAACTCGTTAAAGAGATAAGGGGCGGTAGGGGGCCTGCATTACTCGAAGCCCTCACTCTCAGGGTGAGGGGGCATTTCGAGGGCGATCCACAGCACTACAGACCTAAGGATGAGGTTGATGAGTTCTTAAGGGAGAGAGACCCGATAGTGAAGTTCCGTAATTACTTGATCAGTAATGGGTTCCTGAACGAAGCGATGGATAGCGAGATAAGGTCTAAGGTAGAGAAAGAAGTTCTTGAAGCCGTGGAGTTTGCTCGAAACAGCCCATACCCCAAACCCGATACAGCGCTGGAATATACCTACAGCGAAAGTAAGTTAACGTATAAGGAGCCCCCGCCAGGGAGTAGAGTAATAACGTACGTAGAGGCTGTTAGGGAGGCACTAGATTACGAGATGTCGCGTTATGATGACGTGATAGTTTTAGGCGAAGACGTAGTGGCTGCTGGTGTGTGGGGGGTTACCAAGGGTCTAGCAGCTAAGTACGGTGCTGACGTGCGCGTCATAGACACGCCTATCTCGGAAGACGGCTTCACTTTAATGGCTGTGGGTGCTGCGATGGCCGGGCTTAGGGTGGTTGTAGAGCATCGTTTCGCTGACTTTCTCTACTTAGCGATGAACGCCATATTCAATCACGCGGCGAAGCTGAGGTACATGAGCGGGGGTCAGTTCAGGATACCTATTCTAGTGCGTGCGGCGATAGGCGCCGGGATCTCGGCCGCGGCTCAACACTCTTCAACGAACGCGTCAATGTTTGTCAACCACCCTGGCTTAAAGGTGGTTGCTCCGGCAACCCCCTACGACGCTAAAGGACTCTTCCTAGCATCAATACGTGACGGAAACCCGGTCGTATTCTTAGAGCATAAGAAGCTCTACAGGATGAGCGGGCCGGTACCGGAGGAGGAGTACGTGATACCGCTCGGTAAAGCAAGTGTTAAGAAGGAGGGGAATGACGTGACTATAGTGACGTATTCTTACATGCTGCATGAATCCTTGGAGGCGGCTAAGGAACTTAAGGAGAGGTACGGTATCGACGCTGAAGTAATCGACTTAAGAACACTCTACCCGCTAGACCGTAAGACATTGAGAGAGTCTGTTGAGAAGACCATGAAGTTGGTGGTGGTTGACGAGGGGTGGGGACCCTGCGGTATCTCATCTGAAGTCATAGCGACTGTTGAGGAGGAGGCTTTCGGCTACTTAGATTCCAGACCCGTAAGAATAAACACGGGCCACGCGCCGATACCCTTCAGCCCACCGCTTGAGAAGGAGATCCTGCCTAGTAAAGAAAAGATAGTGAGGTCTGTTCTCACACTCTTCAGGAGGTAGGTTTATATGGTTATCGAGGTAAAGATGCCTAAGCTAGGTCTGACGATGGTTGAGGGCAGGATAGTTGAGTGGTTGAAGAAAGTGGGTGACCGTGTTGAGGTTGATGAAATCATAGCGACTATAGAGACTGAGAAATTGGTTGGTGACGTTAAAGCGCCGGCTTCAGGTTTCTTAGCTAAGATACTCTACGAGGAGGGTAGTAAGGCTAAGGTAAACGAGGTAATAGCTCTGATAGCTGAGAACGAGGAAGAGTTGAGGAAGATTATCTCAGGAGGTCCTGTGGCCCCAGCCCCGGCAGTAGTCGAGGAGAAAATCGAGGGAGTCCGGGTTCCTGAAGTCGCTCAGGTCAAGCCGGCGGGTAAGGTGAGGGCAACCCCGGCAGCAAGGAAACTGGCTGAGGAATTAGGGGTTAGCTTAGATGATGTGTGGAGGCACTTCCCAGACAAGGAAATAATATCTCAGGAAGACGTTAAAGCTTACGTAGAGAAGGTTAAGACCGCCCCACCTAAGGTTGTTGAGGCAGGTCTCGCAGTGCTTGAGGAGAGGCCTTTAAGTCCTATGAGGCTCAGGATAGCTGAGAACCTCCTTAAATCAGCTAGGGAGATGGTTTTAACGACCATAACTATGGAGGTCAACGTGGATAAGCTGGAGGAGTTGAGGAACTCATTACCTAAAGACAAGAGACCGTCTATAACTGCTTTCCTCGTGAAAGCTTTGGCTAACGCTCTGAGGGAGCATAGGGAGTTTAACGCAAGCTTAGAAGAAAACAAGCTAAGGATTTATAAAGACATCAACGTGGGGGTGGCCGTAGCTCTTGAAGGAGGGTTGATCGTCCCAGTCATAAAGAACGCTGATAATAAGTCAGTAACCCAGATATCTGCAGAGCTGGAGGAATTAGCTAAGAAAGCTCGGGAAGGCACGTTAAGCCTGGAGGAAGTGACTGGCTCAACCATAGCGATCTCTAATCTTGGGATGTACGACGTCGACGTATTTACGCCGGTAATTTATCCAGGTCACGTAGCTATATTAGGTGTTGGGAGGATATACGAGAAGGTAGTTGCCGAACCTCCTAAAGGGATCGCCACGAGGAAATACCTTGTTTTAAGCCTCACGTTCGATCATAGAGTGACTGACGGGGCTCAAGCCGCGGTCTTCTTGAAGAAGATCAGGGAGTATGTTGAGAACCCCTACTCTCTGATAACGATAAGCTAGGATAACTCATGGCCTGGACCGAACATACCTCACTACCTCCTCAGCGATTTTTTCTGATTTTACGTAAACCGCGTCCATGTTCAGGTACTCCCAAGTACCGAATCTCCCGTTTATGAAGATCCCTAACCTCCTTAACTCGTCACCCACCCTCCTAACTATCTCTGACCTGTTCTTGTCGTATATTATGTAAGCGTCCCTCCAGCGCCACACCCCGCTCACCTCGAGTTCAGGGTTCTTCACCAAACCTATCTCTAGTAAGTCTTCGTAAGACTTCCTAACTAATTCGCTGTCAGGCACGGACCTTAACTCGTCCTCGTTCCTGAACGATATCTCAGCTATTATGGAGACCCCGCCTTCCGGCGCGTTATTTCTTGAGAAATTACTCAGTATCGCTACCCTGTGTGGTAGGTACTTCTTGTCCGGTAGGTATATCCAGTGGTAGGGTCTTGCCTCACCCCTAACCCCTAAACCTACGACAGCTATCGGTACGGACCTAAGCTTCTCTAACTCCCTACTCAACCCACCTAAAACCTCCTTGAACACGTCGCTCGATCTTTTTAGGGGGGCTGTGTAAACCACTGCCTCACACTCAAAACACGAGTCCTTAGTTTCTACTGTGAGTCCTCCCCTACCCGACGTCCTCACCCCCTCAACTACTTGATTGGTGTGTATCTCAACTCTCTTACTACCTAGTAGCTCGTTGAGTAGCCCGTTTACGAGCGCTTCAATGCCTCCTGAGGACGGGTAATAAAAGATTAGTTGGTGTGTGTAGCCCTCGACGTTGAGTCCGACAGCGCTCATCAATATCTCTTTGATTGGCGGTGTGGGTACCCTGCCCTCAACCCACTCGAGAGTTATCTCGCTTAGGTTTGTCTTCCATATCTTCTCGTTATACGGTATTAAGTACTTGCTAGCTATGCCGTCACCGAACACGTAGGGTAGCCACTCGAGGAAGTTTCTCGGCTCACACAGCTCATTCTTGACTCTCTTGATGTAAGCCTCAACAACCCCCCAAACACACTCAAATCTTTCTTCTGGTGGTAGGTCGTGTAAGCCGTTCTCGAACGGGTACTTAACGTAGATCCCTCTATAATACACCTTACTATTCCTGTAGTGCCTCACGTAATTACCTCTGAGAAGGGAGAGCATCTCGTCGAGTTTCTCGGAGTTCTTGCTGAACATTATGTGGGAGCCGCCGATGTCGAATAAGTACTTATCAATGAACTCGCTCTTGAGTAGTCCCCCGACCCTGCTGCTAGACTCGAGCACCGATATCCTTAGATCCTCCCCGCTCCTTAGGAGGTGGTATGTGGTGGTGAGCCCCGCCAGCCCGCCGCCGACGACACACACTCTCTTAACGCTCAACGCACGTCCCTATGCCTAAACACTTTCTTAAGCTCCTCACCCACCTCAACTAGGAATAACTCTACGTGCGGTCTCGCAACCCCTTTGATTAGATGCCCTCCCTTAACGCCTATGTCTCTACGACTCAGCGTTACGTGGATGTGGGTGAAGACCGTGCCGTCGCTCCTCAGTAAGTAATTACCTACTAGTGAGACTATCTCGATCATTCCTTCCTCGCCGGAGTCTATGAATTCTGTTACGTATGTTGAGGTTACTGGGTTGAAGTAGCCTATCTCGGCTTTCTTAAGCCCTCCTATCCCGATTATGAAGCCTCCCTTAAGCCCTTCCTTAAGTATTGTCTCCTCCACAGCGTTGGGTAGTATGCTTCCCTCCTCCAGCTTAACGGCCTTAATCAATTACTCCACCTATGTATGTGTGTGAGTTAAGTTTTAATAGTTTGTCTTAGGTATTGTAAACGGTGTGTTCGGTGAGTAAGACCTTCTCGACCGGGATAGATCCTTTGAGTATCGCGTTACCTTCCGGAATACCTTACGGGTCGTTAACGCTGCTCTTAGGTCCTGGAGGTGTCGGCAAGTCCGTCATGTTAGCTAATCTCTCGTGGAATTTCCTGAGGGAGCCTAAGAACGCGGTGGTTTACGTAGCTTTCGACGACTCCCCTGACGCTCTGCTCGCGCTCTACAATTACTTCGGGTGGGATGTTAGTAGGTACGTGAGTGAGGGCAGGTTCAAGATAATTGATTGCTTTAGTTTTAGGTTAGGACCCTTTAAGAAGGCCGTCAGCGGGGTTGTCAGGGAGTTGGAGGTTAAGGATCTTAATTCCCTGGTTTACGCCGTGAGCGACGCTTCAAGCCCTACCAGAGGTTCCACGATGGTCTTAATAGACTCACTAAACGAGTTAATACTGAAGTTCGAGGTCTCTCAATTCCTAGACTTCATAAAGAGTTTCAGAGCTGTCGTAGGTAAGGGTTTAGGGAACATAGTCATCGCGACAATACACACTACCACGGAGACCTTCCAGGAAATAGTTAACTACCTGGAATACTTGGTTGACGGGGTTATAGAAGCTAGGATCAACCCGTCACTCATGGAGTACGGAGTACCCGTTAAAGAACTCTTAGTCAGGAAGATGAGGGGGGTGCCCACAAACCCCGTGTGGGTACCGTACGTGATAAGTGATAAGGGCGTGGCGGCAGTAGACCCGCAAAAACTAGCCGCGGTACTGCAAGAAAGGCTGAAGGAAGCTGAGAAGCTCAAGAAGCTACTATCAGGTAGTGAGGATTGAAAGTAAGGATAGTGATAGGATCTGCGTGCAACTTATGCGGGGAATGCGTGAAATACTGCCCAACAAGAGTCTACAAAATAGAGGGAGGCAAGCTCACATATGACGCAGAGAAATGCATATACTGCAAAGCATGCGAACCACTATGCCCGCAAAAAGCAATAAAAATCAAAGCAGAACACAACACACTAAGACATAAACAAGTAATAAACACAAAACACTTTTAACCCTCGAATAATAAAGAAATAATAGAGCCGGGGTCGCCTAGCCTGGTAGGGCGCCGGCCTGCTAAGCCGGTGGGGGAATCCCCGCGCGGGTTCAAATCCCGCCCCCGGCGCTATCCCTCTCTTCCTGAACTCCTCGTAGACAGCGTAAATAGCCTTAATGTTTCCAACATATGCACTCTCCCTACAAAAGTAGTAATCACCCCCATCTCCGTATCAACCACTTAGAAGGGTGACAGCGTTAGGAAGCTCATTAAAATCGCGCAGGAGTACGTTGGAGAGTACTACTGTAGCCACTCAAATTACTTGAGGCTCACCTAATTCTTAGAATTGGGGAGCTATGGAAGGGGGTAGATTTGAAGATTTTCTAGAGAACTACCACGTAGCCTCCTCAATCATTGCTTTACTCTTAGTTGTCTCTAACTCAAGTTGTTTCCTGTCTCGTCGTGCGTGTCTCTGGGTCTGTAAAGGACTGGGCACTCGAAGATAAGAGCTTTGAATATCCTGTAGCAGAAAAGAGTGATTCCATGCTTGCTGAAACAATAAATTCTATGTTCCGTATTTTTTGCGTAGTATTTCTACTGCTTTAGGTAGGAGAGTTTCTATTGGCTTATACTCTCCATTTTCAGTTTTTTCTATGAAGCTGTATTTGACTAAGTTTTGAAGTAGTGAGTTGAATCTGTTATCCGGTATATACCCTGTAGAGCCTTCAGTGAAATGCTTTATTTCACTCCAAGATTTTAAGCCTAGTGAGATGGCCCGTAGAATCGCTATATATCTTTTGGGAGAGTATTTAACTATTTTCTCTAGTTCGCTAGCTAGTAGCTTTGCCGCATCTTCTTCTACATGCTTCAATGCTTCAACATGGGTTAACCCGTATGTTACTCTATAATATCCGTATAGAGATAGCCAACCAACTATGCCATTGAGCTTATCTACGGTATCCTCGATTTCTTCTTCTTTAACGGCTATTCCGGCTTCATTGAAGCCTTTCTTGAGAAAGTCTATGGATTGCTCTCTAGAGAATTTACTTAGTTTTATCTCGAGTCTTGCTCTACCAAATAAAGGTGAGTTTGGGTCGCTTAGCTTTAAGAAGTCGCTTAGCACACCGACCTCACTGCCTGTGACCACGAATGTTACATTTTCTAGGGTGTCTATTGACCACGCGAGCAAGTCTCTCCATCGAGGATAAGCCCTGAGTTCTTGCGCCTCATCAAGAACTATGACAACCCGTGTTTTTCGTTTCTTAGCCCATCTATTAGCATGCTCTAATACCTTAGTAGGTAGCTCACCTCTCTTCTCTCTAATCCTCAACTTCAACATTCCTAAGTCTAGAGATTCCACATACTCTAACACATCACTAAGAAACTCTTTAACCCTGCCCTGATAACTTTCATACCGCTTCAAAACCTCCCAAACAACCCCTAAGAGAATTTGAGGTGATAGAAAGGATGGGTCTGCAAGAAACCCCCTCACATCAATAGGGATGAAAGGTATACCAAGCTCTGAGAGACCTACGTAAACAAGACTAGTTTTCCCCGCTCTTCTAACACCATAAACTATTATCAAGCCTTCACCAGCTTCAACACCTTTAAAGAATAATTGAAGTTCCTCTCTCCTATCATAAAAATCTTCCCCCCTAATTTTAGGTCTCCTATCAAATAACACGACTTACACCCCCGTAAGTAACTTACGCCCCCGTAAGTTATAAACTTTTATCAGAATTACAACATTACCAATATGAAGTCTAGTTTCTCCTTACTAAACAACACCTCAAGCTTATGCTACGCTAAGATGCTAGAAACTTTCGTTCTAAATCGAGAAGAATATCTGAAACTTGGGTGTAACCTGGTCTGCTAAGCCGGTGGGGGAATCCCCGTGCGGGTTCAAATCCCGCCCCCGGCGCTCACTCCACCCACTGAAAGCCCCTCCTTAGTGTGAGGAGATGCTTTAAAGCTTGTGATTCTCTGTTACGGTATTTTGTTCTTGCTTTCGAGTGTGAAGCGGGTTTAGCAGGTCATGAGCCCGCGCCTCCCTGAAGCTGGCGGCGAGTCCTCAAACCATGATGCCGCGCCCGAAGGGGGGCTGTATAAATTTTGGTATCATTAATTTCTGTGGTAGCTCGGTATGAGGATTCAAGTTGTAGGGGTGAGCGACTACAGTGTTGAGGGATTGCTTTCCGCAATTTCAAGACTTTATCGAAGAGAGCCTCTCCCACCACACTTCTACCTCGTGTACGACCTAATCTACGAGCAGGAGAACGTAGATGTTGTCATCGAGCTTGCTCAGGACGGTGAGATAGGATCCTACGTGCTTGTTTGGAAGTATGGGCGTGGCGGCGGGGTGCACGTATGGGGTGAGAGTGGATTAGAGCTTTTACGAGATACACCATTAGACGCTACAAAACCACATATATTAGAACTCTACAACTCCGAGGAGGAAACTACAGAGAAGGCTTCTTCTATCCTCTACTCAAAGGGGTTTAAGAGCGTTGAAGTTAAGTGGTTCCACGACATGGTATGCACGGAGGAGTCATTCAAGCCAAGTATGAATGAGCAAATAGCCGTTAAATTAAGCCCTACTCACGCGGAGGCGTTTGTAGAGTACGCTAAGCGAGAGGATCCGGAAATAACGATTGAAGAAGCCAGGGCAAAACTAGCGAAGAGAGTATATTATGGAGTATTCGTAGATGGTAAGCTCGTATCTGCTGAAGCAGTATGTGCTAGACTACCAGAACTAGGCCTTATTTGTGATGTGTACACTAGGGAGGAGTATAGGAAAAGAGGGTACGCTACAGCAATAACCTCGGCCGCCACCAGGAAAGTAGTATCTTCTGGAGCAACCGCGTTTCTCTGTGTCGAGGAAGGCAACGAGTTAGCTATAAGGATCTACAAGAAGCTGGGATACAGCATCCTGAGAACCAGGCCGTGGATAGTTGCTAAACCATGAAGCTATAATTATGGAGAGGGAAGCGCGTTCTCACATCACAATTCTCTGAAATCCTCTTTCTTCGAATCTCCCTAGCCTCTTCCCCTAGTCTATACCACTTCTCTAGCTTGCTCAAGAACCCCCACCACGATACTATCCCTAACAACTTCTTAAATCTATGCCGATCTTCAACAGCGGTGTGCTCGGGAAATTAATGAAGCTGTCTGACCTCCACCCACACTAGCAAGAACCTCACTCTTTAGGGCGGGAATGTTTGGAATTACGCCCTCTCTTCTTGAGGGTTCAGTCCCGGACCGGGTCCCCGACTCATTACCCCTACCCTAAGCAGTGAAAGAAAATAGGGTGAAAGTTTCATGAGGTTCTGGTCTGCGACCCCACCCCATTATATCGTTTGCACAAATGATTCCCGATATCACTGCTCCCTCCACCCCACCTCCCGGGAATGTTGAGGCACCGACTAGGTACAGGCCTTTAATCGGTGTCTTGAAGTAGGGTTTCTTAGTCTCTATTGATTGGTCGAAGGAGTATATCGCTCCCTCAGGCATCGAGGTGTATCTCTCGAGAGTTTTCGGTGTTGCAGCGTCTTGGATTACTATGTGTTTGCTTAGTTCTGGAATGACTTTCTCAGCCTTCTTGATTAATTCTTCCGCACGTGCTTTCTTTTTCTTAACGTACTCCTCAGTCCCTCTCTCAGGGAAGTCGTGGTAGTTAGCGAATGTTGTTATAGTAACGCTTGCCTTACCCTTAGGCGCTAGACTTGAATCAGCGTTTGAGTTCACGACTATGTGGAGTTCTTCATCCAAGTCTATTATGATTGTTGGGTAGCTGGAGAGGTCCATGTCCACCCCGAGGAACACCATGAATGCTGATGGAGACATCCTCAAGCTCTTCACGTACTCAACAAACCCCCTATCAAGACGTTCCTCACCCACAAGCTCTAGGAAAACCTCTCTCGCGTTAGCGTTAGCCACGACTACGGGCGCTTTAAAAATCTTGTCCCCACACCTAACCCCCGCAACCCTCCCGTCCTCAACTAAGATTGCGTCAACTCTATGCTTAAGCAGGACTTTACCGCCATGATCCTCGATAAACCTCCTCAAGACTCCCGCGAAATTCTGAGCACCTCCTCTAGGGTAGTAACCGCCGTGGAGGAAGTAGGATAAGGAGGCCGTGAGAGCACTTGCGGCAAGCACTTTATCCGGTTTAGAACCAACATACCCTATCAGAGCGCATAGTAATGTCTTAAGATCTTCGTTCTCGAAATACTCGTCAAGCTTTTGCTTAAGGGTCTTGTTCATCCAATCGTAGAAGTGTGGGTGTTCTTTCGGGTAGTCTAGGAGCTTCCTCTCCCCACAAACCTTCACGATGAGCTCAGCCGGTAACGGAGCCCCGTATAGGTGGGCGTCCCGATAGCACTCCTCATAGGCTATCCGAGCTTCATCGAAAAAAGCAACAATATTTTCCTTTTCCTCCGGGAACATCCCCGCGAGGAGCTCCACCAGCTTGCTCAGGTCGTTAGGCACGTCGATCACCCTACCCTTAAAGATTATTCTCCTCGTATTCCTCACGAACAAATCATTTTTCTCAAGCCCGAGTTCTCCAAGAAGGTACGTGAGAGGGCCTCTCTCCCACAACCCGCTCACGTCCTCCACGCCGGTATTGAAGACAAAGCCTCTTCTCCTAAATGAGGAGCAGTAACCGCCTACCTGATAGTGTTGTTCTAAGACCAAGATCTTATAACCATTCTTAGAGAGTAGCGCGCCACACGTTAAACCGCCTACGCCCGCTCCAACAATAATCACATCATACTCGCCCTCCCCCTTAGGTTTCCTCGGATCTACCTCAACCAACCAATCATACTTCTTAAACTCTCTGTAAGCACGGCGTGCAGGACCCTTTACCGGGTAGGTCATCGAGAACGCGATGCCGAGAACTATTAAAGTATTTGAAAGGATCACGCTGAGGGGTGGTTTGAGAAATAGGTATGTGACCGCACTCACTAAAAATACGGCGGCCCAAACCCCTGAAATCACGTTATTTATTGATAGAAAAAGACTATCTCTCCAGTAAACCTCAGGGTAATCCCTCTTAGAGACCTGGAAAGTAAACGGTTGCTTAATAGCTAGGGAGAATACCGCCATTAAAAACAGAGCTAGATAGTCGAGAAAACCGCTCTTCTCGACAAACACGTTCAAACCGAAAGCAAACACGGCTACAACAGCAACACTGAAATAGAGGACAGCGGCGAAGTCCATCAAGCTAAACTCTTTCCTGAGTAGTTGAGGAACGATGATAATGATAGAAACCACGAAGGCTGCGACAACCCCCACCCCACCAGCAAAACCGCTTAAAACCCAGTAGAGAATCCATGGTATGAAGGAGAGAAGAATGTAGAGTTGTCCTGGAACCCTCCTGCCACCGCTCACAGCGTCCATACCTCATCGACCACCCATGTTTAAACAGTTTTCACGAATTTGTGAGCTACCCCGCCCTAAGGGACGGGTTTCCGGCGTTTAGCTGGGGCTTCGCGCTTCCAGCCTTATCTGCTGGTTTGGGGGGCTCACGACACCCCCATCCCGCAGAGCTCACTACCCTGCGGGCTATGCTTATGCACGAACTCCCTTCCGCGAAGGGAACATCCCAAAACTTAATTCAGTAGGAGGTTTAAAATCTTTCCCGCTACCCTCACCGTGAACAACGAGGTTTTCAGTTTATAAATCTAACAGGTAGGGATGGAAGAAATTACTTGATTTGCGCTAATCCCTCTCCGTGTGAACGTGATGCGTTATTCATTTTTTAAGCTATTATCTCCTCTACACTCACACCTTTCTGAACCCTCAGTAATGCTAGTGCCGTGCCCACGAATACTAGGATCCACGCCGTTAGTGTGAGCCACAGCGTTAGCGGATCCGCTGTTTGGTGTGTGGTAGTGCCTAGCCAGCTACTAAGTTCGGGATCCGTTTGCCACATCATAATTGCTGGGAGATCTAAGGCTATTGGAGTTCCTGTGTAGTAGTGGTAGGTTAACAACATGATTAGGTTGAACGGGGAAAGGTGTAGCAGGCCGCTCCCCACGTATATTCCCGCCATTCCAAGAGCGTAACTCAGTAGGAACGGAACGAAGCTAATCATTCCTAGTAGTTTTGGTTTCCTCAACACAACTACTATGAGGGCTAAGGTCGTGGAGAAGAAGAATGTAAACACTCCTCCGACGGCGGTGGTTGCGAAGACCCCAAGCAAGTTCTTTGGGAGTATGAGTTTCGACAGCTCGTGGAATCTGTAGCTATACATGACTATGGTTGAGGCTATTAGTATTCCCGCCGCAACTAAGGAGACCGTTACCGCGGCTAGAGTTAAGCCCGCATAAAACCTGGTGGGTGACGCCCTCGAATACTTTGTGAGGTATCGTATAGGTATGGTGGAGTAGTATACGTAATAGACTAGCCCTATAGCAATCGACGCGAGTGAGTATAGCGCGATCCCGCTATACCAACCCGCCGTGTAGTAGAATGTAGTTTTACTCCACGCATCCTCTAAAATCGATTCAAAGCCCGGCATACTTGAGGGTATGTGACTTGCGAGTTCCTCTCTAAGCGAGTCTTTCGTCATCGTTGAGCCGAAAACGAAGGCACCCATCATTAGCCAGAACAGCATGAAGAACACTGCCCAAAACCAGTAGTAGGGGTCTTTAAGCAGGCTCCTAAGGTAGAACTTGCATGTCCTCAATACCGCCATGCCAACACCTCGTACAGCTTATCCAGTGACTCAAGACTTGTGAGAGGGGTTCCAGACGATTTAGATAGGTATACGTCACCTGTCTTCAGCTTTATAGTGATCCTAACGTCTCTCACAGGTTCTCTAGAGACCTTTAACTCCTCCAGCTCCCCAGGTTTTAGCGGGCCGTAGACCGACCCCTCAACCATCAGGTAGGTATCCCAGTCTGGGAGTGCTTTAAGCAACCATGTTGCGTGAGTGTCCATGACCTTAACCCCTCTCACCCCCAATATCTCCTTAAGCATTGCGACTCTCCTAGCCGGGTCTAGGTTCTCGAACGGTTCATCTAGCAATACGTATTTCGCTTTAGTAGCTAGAGCAATCGCGTTCAAGACGATTTTCCTCAACCCGGCTGAGAGCTCGTGAAGTCTTTTCTCAAGTACTTCCGCGCCCCCCAACCTACCAACGAGATCTCTAAAGTACTCGTAGTCACCCCCGAGTATGTCTAAGTAGTATGAAGCAACGTGCTTAACCGGTAACCTGGACGATACCACGATTTCCGGAAGATTAGCCGCGACTAACCCGGGAAGACCTCTCACAGAATCCACGTCTAAACCGTCGATCAAGATCCTCCCCTTCTTCGACACGGCGATTCCTAGCACTACCCTCATTAACGTCGTTTTTCCGGACCCATTCGGGCCCAGGATTATCGTGTTGTTAGCGATCCTCAAGTTAATTCCTTTAAGTACGTAATCACCTCTTCTATACCCAGCATATAAGTCCACGAATTCTATGCTCAAGATAGCACCCCGAAATAGGGGATCTCTTCAAGACATAGGTTAGGAACGGGTTTAAATCACTTACGTGCGGGTCTTCACGTATCCTTAGATGAGCCTCTCCTTCTCTAAGGTTCTCAGGATATCCCTCAGTTCTTCCTCCGTGTATACCTTGTATTTGATGCGGTCTTCAGGTGTTTTGATGCCGAAAGTGTAGGAGATATCGCTTAATAGCTTGTAGTTCTCCACCCACTCTATTAATGGTAATGGCTCTTTGAATAGTCTGTAGTTGCCTTCGTTGCTTAACACTATTACGGGGAGATCAGCCGGTCTTAAGAGATGCGGTATCTCCCTTACCTTACTCCCGTACCTCTTTATAGCCTCCTCCCATACCTCCCTCAAGCTATACCTGGCTTTCCTCAAGCTCAGCTCCGCCGATATCTCCGTTAAGTCCACTACCTCATCTACCTTCATATAGCCTACGACGTAGATCCCTCTATCAGATTTAAGGAAAGTCTTCCTAATCTCGGTGAAGCCTTTCTTCTCGTTAAAGAATCCTGGCGGGTACTTAGCGAGGCCTGCGGCAAAAAATATGTGGCAGTCGTCACAGTCTTTAAAATCCCTAGGTATTCTACCACCGATAGTCCTCCAATAATCAGCGTAAACACCTATATCGAATCTCGGGTCCCAGTGAGCGACTATCTTGCTCACGTGATGGCTTGACCCCCCTATCAAGACGTAGTCGTAAGGCATGTACTTACTCAGCGGGTGATCCCCGCACCTACTCGCAATATTCGAGTAAGCAAATCTCTGAATCATTGAAGCATCAACGTCACCCCTCACAGGCTCCGGAACCGGCAAAACCTCATAACATCTCTCGAAATGCGGGGAGTAATAACCCCCGTCAGCCGACTCAAAGAAAACCCTAAGGAGTAGTCCCTTAATAGGGGGTAGAACCAACCCACTTATCACCTACTACCTATTCTCGGCTTCTCGTTTTTATAGTTGAGCGACTGACTCGTTAACTCGTTCTTAATCTCGTCTAGAATCTTCCTAAAATCCTCCAGGACGTCAATCACTTCCTCTCTAGAAAGACCGCTGACCTCCATCATACCTAAAGCCTGCTTAACTGAGCGTTTGAAAGCCTCATTCTTTGTTAAACCCCTCTTCCTCCAGTGCCTGTAGAGACGTAACGCGGATATTATAGCTCCCTCAACATACCTCCTACGTGATTCTTCCTCGGATACCACCACCAACTCCTCGTGCTCCTCATCTTAACCCGGTTGGAGGGCCAATAAAATAAAGCTTTAAGAATTTATAAGTACCTCAACACTTCCGAATATCGTGTGCGGTTATGAGAAACGATCTTTTTAAATTATTTAGTGAGTCCGTTATTCCAGTCTAATGAAAAATATTTGATTAATCCTTACTTTTTCTTCCTAATCGATTCCAGTATTTCTTTGGCTACATCAAGTCTTATGGCGTCTCTCTTAATCATTTCCTGAACAACTATGTCTATCTCCGATCCTCTGGCGCCGGCGGTTATGGCTATGTTTCTTGCGTGTAGTTTCATGTGGCCTTTCTGTATGCCTTCAGTAGCTAGTGCTCTCAGCGCCGCTAAGTTTTGAGCTAACCCCACGGCACCCATAATCTCGGCTAGTTCCTTAGCTGTCTTAATACCTAAAATCTTCAGGCTTAACTGCGCTATCGGGTTTACCTTGACAGCGCCCCCTATGAGTCCTACAGCCATAGGCATTTCTAAGAAGCCTACTAAGTCTCCGTTCTCGTCCTTCTCCCAAACACTTAAGGATGTGTACTTGCCTGATCTAGCGGCGTACGCGTGAGCACCGGCTTCCAGAGCTCTGGTGTCCTGCCCTGTCGCGAGAGCGACGGCGATCACTCCGTTCATTATTCCTTTATTGTGTGTCGCAGCTCTGTATGGATCTGCTGAAGCGAAAGCCCAGGCGTAAACAATGCCGTCAACTACTTCCTCCCCTCCTAGGACGTCCTTAGGCACCTTACCCCAAGCACGCACCAACCTCCTATCAGCTAGGTTAGACACTATCCTCAAATAAACTTTACCGCCGGTCCACTTCTCTATGTAGGGAGCGACCTTCTCCGCCATAGTATTGACTGTGTTAGCACCCATCGCGTCTTTAACGTCCACTATGAGATTCGTTATGACCATAGGTCCTGCAGGGGACTCAATCACGTAGACCTCAACATCCCTAACACCCCCTCCCAGACTGATTAAGAGGGGGTTCGTAGCGTTAGCTATCTCCTTTATCTCCTCCTTATGCTCGTAAATCAAGTATTTCGCGGCATGAGGTGCTGCAACACCGACTAACTGGATCTGAGCTATCATGAGTGACTCAGTAGCTTGAGCTTTTATACCACCACCCTCCCTGAGCATCTTAGCGGCATTAGAAGCCGCGGCAACCACCGAGGGCTCCTCTATAGCCATAGGGACCAGGTATTCCTTACCGTTAATCAGGAAGTTAGTAGCTATCCCTAGCGGCAGGGATAGGGTGCCGACAACGTTTTCTATCATCCGGTCAGCTATTTCGAGAGGTAACGTACCCTCCTTAAGCAAGAGCTTCACGTCCTCGTCGCTTAAGCCCGCTAACTCCTTAAGCTTCTCAACCCTCTCACTCAAAGTTAGTTTGTGAAAACCCGGTAGACGCGAAGTGGAGACCACGTTACACTACCTCCAGAAAGATATTGTAGACCTAGTTTTAAGGGTGAGGATAGTGAGACCCTTGAGGAGTTCTTAAAAACTTAAATAATCATTGTAGGAGATAACTTTAAAGGTGCTTGAGACGGACACGGCCTTACTGGTATGTTCGCTAGCTATAGCGGCGTTTCTCGCTTGGAGTGCTGGCTCTAACAACGCAGCTAACATAGTTGCGGCCGTGGTTGGGGCCGGGATCGTTAAGCTAAATAAAGCGTTATTAATTACCTCAATCTTCGTAGTATTCGGTTCTCTAATGCTCGGAGCTAACGTTGCCTGGGTTCTCGGCACTAGAGTGATTGACTCAAGCTCAGTAAACACATCCTTACTCACCACAGGCATGCTGATAGCTATGTTTGCCGCCGGTTTCTGGGTCCTTGTAGCTTCACTGATTAGGGTGCCTGTCTCAGTAAACGAGACCGTATTAGCCGGTCTCATAGGCTTCGGTGTTTCAGTGAATCCTCACGTGGTTATGTGGGGGGAGGTAATCCTGATATACGCCCTCAGATTCCTCACAATACCTCTGTCAGGCCTCATATCTTTCACGGTAAAGAAGTTCCTAGCTAGGTACTTAGAAGATCCTGAGACCACCCTACCAGCTAGCTTACTCTCCCTACACCTAATATCAGCGTTCATAACGTACATCATTTTAAGTAAGTTGTTGGATGTAGTGCTCAGCTTAGTAACAGCGCTTGCTTTAAGTACCTTACTGCTGGTCGTGAGTAAAGCTTATGTGGATGAGAAAACAAGAAACCAATACGAGAAGATAAGCGTGTTTAGGGGTGTTTCGTCTTTCTTAACGATTGCTTTGATGTCATTAGCTTACGGCGCGAGCAACGCCGGGATAGTTGCAGGACCCCTATACGTGATCATGGTTAACGAGTTAGGGGTTGTTAGCGTGGAGTACTTATCGATCTTGCTATTATTCGGCGGCTTACTCATTTCTCTCGGCGTGTTTTCTTGGGGTAAGAGGGTGGTGGGAACCTTAGCTGAGGATTTAGCCACCCTCAACTACTCAACGGCTGTGGTGACGTACGTCTCAACATCATTAACTGTGTTGCTGTTGGCTGAATTAGGAGTGCCTGCAGCTACAACCATGGCCGTTGCAGGGAGTATTATTGGGGCTAGCTTAGCGAAGGGCTACAGCGCCGTTAACGCGGGTGTTGTGAGGAAGATGTTAGTGATGTGGGCTTTAACAACGCCTGCGTGCGCGGCGATCTCGTATGCGACGTACGCATTCATAGCAAGACTTATTTAAGGCTCCTGCAGTAGAGCGCGAGCGTTCTCAGATAATCGCTAGCGTCTTCAGCGAAGTCAGTTATTCCCTCAAGTGCTTCAATAAGCTTATCAACCATCAGTATTATCGCTGGGTTTCTTATCACAGACCCATACCTAACTAGTAGTTGACGCCCCCTAACTAAGATCTTATCAGCGTCTTCCTCGGCTACTTCCACCTTATACGCCTCGTCCAAGACTTTATCATACTCGCGATTGATTAGTAGTGAGGTTATATCATAGAGTCTTGAGACAGATTCGTAAGCTTTCGCGGAGAGCTCGTTAACAGCGTTCTTAATCTCGCCGGGTAGCTCCAGGTACGGGAATAAGGTCATGTTCCTAGCGACTTCCTTAGATTGCTCAGCTATTAAGTCAAGCCTCCTAAGGAGCGTCGATATCCTCTCCCTCATAAAGCCTGGGTGCAGATCCTGCAATCTCACCAGCAGGTTACGCCTGACCTCATCCGCTAACGTATCCTCGTGAATACCCTTAGCGAAAGACTCCATAGCCTCAGCAGTCCTGAATTCCTCAAGTAATTTAATACCTTCATTACTTAATTTAACGATGTTGACGACGGCTCTCACATATTTCAGCAACTCATTACTCATGCTACTCTCAAACTCGCACTCCAACCAAAGCCCCATAACTAATTCGTAAACAAAATAAAATAACCTCCTAATACGGGAACTGCGTGCTCGCCCCTACGATCCGGAGGGAGGGGTCTGCTTGATGAACCCGAAGAATTCTTTAACTTGCTTATCACGTTCTCTAATCTCCGCAACGCGGTGTTTAAGTAGTCTCAAGAATTTAAGCGTGTAGTATGTGGTGAATATTGAGTGTAGGTACATTCCTAGAAGACCGAGCAATCCTTGAAGGGGTCTATACCCTAAATATCTTTCCTTAGCTAGGAGCTCAAGCCTTACCGTAAGGTAGGTTAAGCCGATTAAATACGCTAAGAACACGGTCTCGGCAGGTATTGATATTAAAGAGGTAAAACCCGACGACGCTACGGTAAGGTAGGTAAGCATTATTATGGTGGGCGATAAAGCGAGGAGGAACCAGGGGATGAAGTCTGGCGGGAGCTTCCTCCCAGTAAGTAATGAGCCCTCAACCAATCCTCTCACCCTATTACGTTGCCAAGCAACAACCTCCTTGAAGGACTTCGGTATCGTGGTTATTAATGAAGCTCCCTCACAATGACAGAACTCAGCGTTACCCTGTATTGAGAGACTGAAGAAGAAATCATCACTCCTAGGTATTGCGGGGTACACGAACCTCTCGTAGAGACTCGTCTTAACAGCTTTGTTATTCCCTGGAGCGTGCCTCTTGGAGACGAATTTGAAGAGGTGGTGATACGCGTGATACCAGTAGAAGAGCATGCCCCAGAAACTATCTCTCACGTACGTGGACCCGGAACACACGTCGCACGCCCCCCTATCATTAAAACACTTCAGGAAACTGCTTACGTAGTCCCTAGAATACACGTTCTCAGAATCCCCCCAAATAATCAAGTCATAACCTGAGTCTATAGCGTACCTAACTGCCTCCACCCTAGCTTGCCCGACCCCGCCCCTAAACCTCTGCTTAACGAAGTTAACACACTTAAACTCCTTCCTGAACCTCTCGGCGACTAGCTCGGAACCGTCCTCAGACCATCCGTCAACGACTAGAATATCGAAATCAACGCAAACACTTACGCCAGACTGGTTAACTAAAGACTCAAGAGCCTTCCCCAACCCCTCAGCATTATCCTTATTCAGCAACACCACCAGCGCACGCAACCGCCAACACCAAGCACTACTAGTTAGCTCCCTACACTCAGTTTAACTCCTTACTTAAAGATTAACGCATTAATTTAAAAACCAACCAGTTAATGAGGTAGCATCTATGAAACCAAGAAAGAGTAGGCTATCATCCCGCTGAGGAACAGCCTTAATTATTAGTTAAATACACGCGTTGATATGGTAAGAATCTTTTATAATATTCATGTTAAAATATGTTTTAAGAACTTCTTATATTTTAACATGAACACGTTGTTGAAGTGATAGCATGCCGTGCAAGACCTCATTACTACGTTTGTTAGTCGGTTCTTTGCAAATACGCTGCACTATTTCACGCATCTTTATCAAATAGTATTTTAAAAGCTTTGTTAGAATACACACATGTGGTGTAATAACTTGGCTTCAGCACCTAGATCAAACATGTTATTGGTTGGTTTAGTCATAGCTATAATAGTTGTGGGTGTTTTAGGCTATTACTTAGGGAGCATGACGGCTCCAGTCTACACGACTACATACACGCAAGCAGCGCAGACCGTTGTTATGACTACCACGAAGACGGAGACCGTCACACCCGTTTATGAACCGCCTGCGAAGATTAGAGCAGGTTTCATATACGTGGGTCCTATAGGAGACTACGGCTGGTCCTTCATGCACGACTTAGGGAGGAAGGTTGTTGCTGAGCTTTATAAAGACTGGCTTGAAACTACGTATTACGAGAATATCCCGGAGAGTGCCGTAGCTGATAAGCTGAGAGACTTGATAGGGCAGGGGTATAACGTCCTCTTCACCACGTCATTCGGTTTCATGGAGGGCACGAGATCCGTGGCTTTACAATATCCTAACTTGATCTTCTGGCACTGTAGTGGTTACTTAAGGGAGAAAAACATGGGTACTTACTTCGCTGACTTCTACCAGGTCTACTACCTCAACGGGTTAGCTGCCGGCGCTTTAACGAAGACTGGTAAGGTGGGTTACGTAGCCGCCTTCTTAATTCCCGAGGTGGTGAGGCACTTAAGCGCTTTCGCTATAGGTGCTAGGGAGGTCGCTCAGCAGAGAGGGCTTAACCTGACTCTCTACGTGATAGAGATTGGTGCTTGGTATGACCCTGCTAAGGCGAAAGCCGCTGCCGAGACCTTAGTCGAGCAGTACGGTGTTGACGTGATAGCCTTCACAGAGGATTCAACAGCTATAATAGATTATGCTCAAGAACAGTTTAGTTTAGGTAAGGAGATATATGTCTTCAGCCACTATAGCCCCATGTACGTTTACGGTCCTGACGTAGTAGTTAGCGGTCAGTTAGTTAGGTGGGAGATAATATACGCTGACATACTAGGCAAGATTAAGGCAGGTATCTACACCCCAACAAACCTGAAGAACGTTGATTACTGGTATCTCCTCAACACAGGAGCTGTTGATATGGCCGCACACATATTCCCTAACGGTAGCGTCATGCACATCAACCCGAAGTTTGAGGGGCTTCTTAAGGGAGTTACTGTGACTGATAAGCTGTCCGGCAAGACTATGAGTGTTTACGACTTGATATGGCTTAGGTACGAGCAGATGAGGAGCGCGCCGATGCTAATGTCTTTCCAGCAGATAGCTACCAGCCACGTCTACGAGAACATAACCTCTATCAATATAACCATAGGAGGCACGCCAACCACCTACCCGATAGCACCCGTATTCGATCCGTTCATGGGCCCGCTGAGCGGGTATAAGATAGATAAACCTACAGAGAAGGTCACGGTAGCTCCCGGCACTAGACTCGGACATGACGGTCTTTGGAGCATGGATTGGGTTCCGGACTTCGTTAAGATAGTTGGTAGAGCCGCTGGTTAGGTGTCTCAAAAATGAGTACCCAGACCTTTTTTTCTTTAAATGAAGAGAAATCCTTAAACCCCATTATTTCCGCTCGTGGTTTATGGAAGAGTTTCCCGGGCGTTGTAGCTCTAAAAGATGTTAGTCTTGACGTACTCCCCGGGGAGATACACGCTATCTTAGGTGAGAACGGCGCCGGTAAGTCAACGCTTCTGAAGATATTGTACGGTATTTACGTGCCGGATAAGGGGGATTTATTCTTCGGGGGGAGAAAGGTAGTAGTGACATCTCCTCAGGACGCTGTGAGGAACGGCTTAGTACTCGTTTCTCAAGTTCCTCAACTCATAGACTCACTAACCGTCGCCGAGAACCTATCACTATCTTTAAGTCAGTTTGGTTACGTGAGTAGTGTGAGGAAGGTATCTAAGTTTCTCCTAGAGAAAGGCAGAGAATACGGTGTGCGGGTAGATCCGGACATAGAGGTTTGGAAGCTGAGTTATACTCAGAAACAGTTAGTCGAGGTTTTGAGAGCGTTGTTGCTTAACGCTAAGGTAATAGCCTTCGACGAAGCGACCACGCTCCTCCCTCACGCCGAGAAAGAGAAACTCTATGACTTCATGAAGCTCTTTAAGAGTAAGGGGGGTTCGGTTCTGCTCGTAACGCACAAGATTCCCGAAGCCGTGGAAGTTTCGGACAGGATAACGGTCCTCAGGAGGGGGGAGGTGGTCGGCACGGTCAGAACTAGCGAGACCACCCTAGATCAAGTCAGGTATATGATGTTTGGTGAGAGGCTCACACAACTCAACTCCGGTAAGTATGAGAAGCTGGGTGAGAAGGGTTCGGAGGTTTTAGTTGTGAGGGATCTCTGGGTTAGGAGTGATTACGGCGTCTACGCGGTGAAGGGCGTGTCATTTAGTGTTCGTAAGGGTGAGATCCTAGGGATAGCCGGGGTCGCCGGTAACGGTCAGCTAGAACTTATTCAGGCGTTAGCGGGGTTGAGGAAGTCTGAGAGAGGTAGTATACGCTTACGTATTAACGGGAACGAGATCGATGTTACTAACAAGGGTTCGACAGCGATCAGGCGTTTAGGGATAGGGTACATACCGGACGAACCTGTTAAGAAGGGTGTTTCACTAGATAATAGTATTGAGGAGAACATAGCGGTACATCCCAGACTCACAAGATTCTTAATAAGGTGGGGAGACGTTAAGAGCTTAGCGACCGATTTAGTCAGGGAGTTCAGCATAGTGACGCCGTCGACCAATACCAAGGCTAAGGTGCTCTCAGGAGGTAATTTAATGAAGGTTTTAGTAGCTAGGGAGTTGACGGTCTCTAAGGTTGCTTTAGTGGCTTACAACCCTACTAGGGGGTTAGACGAGGTCTCAACACGTTATGTTAGGAGGTTAATAGTTAGTAAGGCCGTGAGTGAGGGTATGTGCGCTGTGGTCGCTTCCGAAGATCTCGACGAGATTATGGAGATAAGTGACGTAATAGCTGTCATGAACTCCGGTTCCTTCGTAGGTGTTTTCAAGTCTGGTGTGAGTAGGGAGGAAGTTGAGAGGGTTATGGTGAGTTAAGATGCGTTTGATAGTGGTCAAGCGCGTGAAGACATCAAACTTATATTACGTTGGGATACCAGTACTCTCCATACTTGCTGGTCTAGCGTTATCTACACTCATATTCGCTTCCATAGGTGTGCCGCCGGATCTATTCATCAGCGAGATCCTCGCAGGTTTCCAAAGTCCTCAGACCTTAAGGTATTTCGCTCTACTCGTGATACTAGGTGTTGCGTTAACCATGAGTTTCAGAGCTTCTATCTGGAATATCGGTGCTGAGGGTCAGATGATTTGGGGGATGCTTGCAGGGGGTTATATAGCTCTTTTCGTTGCAGCGCAATCCATGTACGTAAGTCCCAGCGACCTCCCTAACTATGCTAACGTGCCCGGGGTGGAGATCATTGACGCGTCCCCTGTTAAGCCGGTCATCTCAGTTCTCTTAATGGATCCATCTCTAGGCAAGTTATTGATGGTTTTATTCGGGATGTTGGCCGGAGGTTTATGGGCTTTAATACCTGCGGTGCTTAAGGCGTATCTAGACATAGATGAGGTAGCATCCACCCTCATCTTAAATTACGTGGCGTACCAACTCTTTAACCACTTAGTCTCCTATAACTTGAGGGGTCTTAGTGTTCAAGCTAGGCAATTCTTTAGGACTGATAGGATGAATTCAGCACTCCTCTTTAACTTAATCTCAGGTACCTCAGTTACTGTGCAGGAAGTGCTCATGGCTGTAATATTCTTCGTCTCCGTCGTCTTGATGTACAGGTATACGGCGGTAGGTCTTAGATTGAAGATAATTGGGTCGAACCCGCAACTTCTTAGGTCTGTAGGGGTGGATGAGAGGAGGTATATCCTGTTAGCGATGTTTTTGAGTGGGATGCTAGCGGGTGCTGCAGGAGTCTCAATACTCGCTAATCCTGGCATAGGTAAGTTGGAGAAGATAGCTAACGTGGTTAGCCCGCCTACGATGAACTTAGGCTACACCGCTATATTAGTCTCGTGGCTCTCAATGCTTGACCTACGGTTCGTCCCTATATACGCTTATATCGTGGCCTCCTTATTCCAGGGTAGTAGCTTGCTTCAGTCAGAGATTAACTCGCTATTTCCTGAGTTATCCTTGACTGGGGCCGCCCTGACATACATACCCATAGGTTCTATACTAGTGGTCTACGTAATTCTGAGGATCTTCACGGAATACTCGGTAAGGATAATGAGGTGAGCTACGATGATAGGGGAGATACTCAACGTGATAATCGCTATGTCCCCGATATTCGTTTTCTTGTACTTAGCGAGCCTAGGTAATTCCTTGGTTGAGAAGTCAGGCATACTTAACTTAGCTATTGACGGTGCGTACACGCTGGGCGTGGCTCTGGTCTTCACTTTACTGGTGTTCGTGAACGACCCCACGCTAGCGTTGCTCATCACATCGCTCTTGATAGGGTTGTTAGGCGTGTTAATAGCTTTCTTGACTACGAAGCTACCTATATCTCACGGCGCCGTAGGTCTTTCAATTCAGTTCGTGGGTTACGGTCTCGCGTCATTCCTCGCGTACCCGATGTCGTTGAAGGTTAGGGCTGAGAGGATAAGCCTCAATACCTACCTTACGATACCTGAGGTCGTCTTAACTTTCTTAACCCTGTCTGTGGTAATCGGGGTGTTAACGTACTTACTCATCTATAGAACTAAGTTAGGGGCTGCTATAAGAGCTGTGGGCGAGAATCCTGCCGGAGCCTCAGCCCTAGGTATTAACGTCCTTAAGATAAGGATCGTGGCTACCTTCCTAGGGTACGTTCTAATAGGTTCTGCGTCCTCACTCTACCTACTACTATACACGAAGAACTGGCAAGAAGGTTTAGGGATGGGTTACGGCTGGATCTCCTTCGCAATATCTTTATCGTCCGGCAGACACCCCCTCGTAGGGATAGCTACCTCAATAATATTCGCTACACTCATCAGGTACGCGTACGTACTCCAGGACGTGCTAGTGGGGTACGGAATAAGCATATCAACCTTCATAGTCATCGCACTCCCGTACATAGCAGCCGTATTCATACCCCTAGTAGTCACCGCGATCCCGCAACTACGCAGGAGGTTCGCACCGCCTAAACACCTAGGAAAGATATTCTTTAGCGAGGAAAGATCTGTGTGAAACCACTCAGCCTCTCACGTACTGTAATCAATCACTAAAACCTCCAAGTTTCAGGAGAGTTAATCGTAAACAAACTAGCAGGAATTTTACGTTACGGTAATTCTTAAAGTATTGTATCCTTAATATTAGTTGGGTTAGGGTGAATGACTGAGAAGATCGTTAAGAAGGTTGGTTTGGTTGGTAAGGGATCCTTATCAGTAGTCATACCTAAGAAGTGGGCGGATTCTATGGGTGTGAAGCCTGGTGACGAGATAGGCTTGATTTTTAACGGCTCTAAAATAACTTTAGTACCTCACACGCAGGAAGAGTCTGAGAACGTCAACATATTGATCGAGGTCGATGACCCGGATTTAGCCTTAAGAAAACTCATAGCCTCATACGTTGAGGGGGTTACTAAGGTTAAGGTAAGAGCTGAGTACACGGAGCTACTCAAGATCTCTGAGAGACTCAGGGAGAATATCTCCATGTTCATGCTTAGAGCGGAGCCCGGCTCGAAAATACATGAAATACTGTTTAATGACGTGAAGACAGACATGCCGTCAACGCTGAAGCTCATCGAATCAATAACTACTGAAGTCTTGGAGAGCTTGGTTAGCAAGGATTACGAGAAGGCTTCTATGTATTATAAAGAGTTTATGAGGAACTACCTCTACTTCTTGAGAAACCTGAAACTCAGTCTAGCCGAGAACAGCATCGAGCCTTATGAAGCCATAGATCTGCTACTCTCTATAGAATACATTAAAGAACTAGTAAATACCTTCCTCAACGTACGGGAACTCACCCCCTCAGAAATGAGGTGTGTTGAGAAACTTGTGGAATTAGCTGAGGGATCTATAAACTCCTTGCTAGCTCAAGACGTGGACGCAGCCGTCAATACAGCGAGCAACATACTTAAGCTACTTAAAGACATAGACGTGGAAACAGATTTCTGCAGGAGGTGCTCGTACCTCATATCGAAAATCTCGGAATTGGTTTTAGGACGTTGCATAAGGAATAAAGCGTGTAGGTGTAAGCATTTTTACCCTAAGGTGTGAGTCTCACGACACGAGTGAAATCGCGTGACCCCCTCGAGTTAGATCCTTCTTAATTAAACTTACTTACCTAAAAGTAAGTTTAATTAAGTTCTCTTTATATAGATTGTGACCCCTAGTATAGCGGGGGTAGTCATGTATTACGAGCAATCGAGGACTTATTTGCGGACACCTCAGTCAGGCGTCGTGTTAGACCCTAGGAGGTATCTCAGCGTGGTAGATAGAGTTATTTGTAAGTATGGCGCTGACAGGAGTAAGTTAATTAACATGCTTCAGGAAATACAGAGGGAGTTTCAGCACCTTCCTAGACAAGCTCTCGAGATGCTGTCTGTTAAGCTAGGCATCTCATTATCTGAGATTATCAACGTCGCTACGTTCTATCATCAATTCAGGTTAGAACCTGTCGGGGTGTACGTTATTCAGGTATGCTTTGGCACGACTTGCTACCTTAAGGGGTCTTCGGAAATCTACGAATCTATGAGGAAGGTGCTTGGCTTGAGGGAAAGAGAAAACACGGCTAGGGACGGCACTATAACTATTGAGAAAGCTAGGTGTTTTGGTTGTTGTAGCCTGGCCCCAGTCATCATGGTTACTTCATCGGATGGGAGTGAGAGGTACGTTCATGGCAGGCTCAACGTATCTGAGGGTAAGAGAGTGGTTCTAGACTACAGATCGAAAGCTTTGATGAAGTTAAAGGGACTTAAGAATGAGTGAGGCTCTAGAATTAGGTTCAGGCACTCGAAAAATCAGTGAACTCATAGTTAGGGTACCTCTAGCTAGCTGTACTCTGGCGGCCGGCGCTAGCAAAGTACTAGAATCTATTGAGAAAGCTTTAGGGAAGCTAGGTCTTGAAGCAAGAATTAAGAAAACCGGGTGTATGGGTTTATGCTACCTAGATCCTTGGATAGAGCTGGAGTCGAGGGGGTTACCGCCGACGATATACGCTAACGTCAAACCGGAGCAAGCTGAGGGAATAATAAGGAGGTACGTTGAGGGAGACTTAAGCGGTGCCTTAGCGGTCAGGAGTGAAGCAAGCGGATTCAAGGGCGTGCCAACCCTTAACTCCCTGCCTGAGTGGAGGCTTCAAGTAAGGTATGTCTCGAGAAACTGCGGCTTCATAGACCCTGAGTCAATAGAAGATTACTTGAGAACCGGTGGTTACTCAGGGCTTAAGAAAGCGCTTAAGCTAGGTAGGGAAGAAGTGATAGAGATCGTGAGGAAATCCGGTCTTAGGGGTCGTGGGGGAGCGGGCTTCCCTACATGGTATAAGTGGAGGGTAGCGTACGAGCAGAGAAGCGATGTCAAGTACGTGATCTGCAACGGCGATGAGGGGGATCCAGGAGCTTTCATGAATAGATTGCTGGCTGAGTCAGACCCCCACAGAGTTTTAGAAGGGTTGATTATAGCGGGTTACGCTATAGGCGCTTCCAGAGGCTACATATTCGTGAGAGCTGAGAAGCCTCTCATGGCGGACAGGCTTGAGGTGGCTGTGAGGCAAGCTAGAGACTACGGCTTCCTGGGCGAGAAGATACTGGGCACTGACTTCAGCTTCGATGTAGAGGTTTACAGGAGTGCCGGCGCTTTCGTGTGCGGTGAGGAGACGGCTCTCATTGCCGCAATAGAGGGTAGGTCTAGACCCAGGCAGAGACCGCCTTACCCGGCAACAAGCGGCTTGTGGGGTAAGCCTACAGTAATAAACAATGTTGAGACTCTCGCACACGTAGCAACTATCTTCCAGACAGGTTTAGACGAATTCACTAAGTACGGGACCGAGAGATCTAAAGGAACCAAGATGTTTTGCGTGACCGGCTCAGTTAGGAAGACCGGCGTGTACGAGGTCCCTATAGGCACTAAGATCCGTACCTTAGTATATGAGTTAGCTGGAGGGCCGCCTGACGGGAGATCTGTTAAGGCGGTTCAAGTCGGCGGCCCGAGCGGCGGGTGCATACCGGCTGATCTACTCGACTTAGAGCTAGACTACGAGACCCTGCAGTCTTACGGTGCTATAATGGGTTCCGGAGGGCTTGTAGTGATAGATAATACTAACTGCATGGTTGATGTAGCTAAGTATTTCATCACGTTCACCCTAGCAGAGTCTTGCGGTAAGTGCCTGCCCTGCAGGGTGGGGGTGAAGGTACTTGGTGATATTCTTGAGAAGGTGGCGTCAGGTACTGCGACCCTAGAAGATCTCGAGCTCTTGAGAGAGCTCGGGGAGAGCATTATGAGGTCCTCCCTGTGTGCGTTAGGGGGTACGGCACCTAATCCAGTGTTGTCTACGCTCAGATACTTCAAGAACGAGTACGAAGAACACGTAGTCATGAGGAGGTGCCCGGCTAAAGTGTGTTCTAGGCTGGTAACCTACGAGATAGATCCGGCTAGGTGTAGGGGGTGTGGGCAGTGCGCTAAGAACTGTCCGGTAAGCGCGATCAGCGGCCAACCAGGCAAGGCATTCAAGATAGATACGAGTCGCTGCACTAAGTGCGGTCAATGCTTAATAATCTGTCCATTCGGCGCGGTAGTGAAGGGGTGATTGCATGGTTAAGGTTTACGTGAATAATAATGAGGTCGAGGTATCTCAAGACGCCTTAGTCATCGATGCTGTTGAGAAAGCTGGATATGAGGTTCCGACCCTGTGCTACCTTAAGGGCCTCTTCAACGAAGCTACTTGCAGGATATGTGTTGTCAAGGTTAATGGGAAGGTCGTGCCGTCATGCAGGTTTCCCGTCTTCGAAGGCGCTAGAATCATAGTAGACGATAGTGAGTTAAGAAGGTTAAGGAGGGTTAACCTAGAATTACTCCTAGCTACACACGAGATCAAGTGCTGGTCTTGCGTGAGGAAGGGTATGTGTGAGTTACTTAGTCTCAGTAAGAGATTGGGGGTGGAGGGTATTCCCGTGTGTAGTGAGTGCCCGTTGCGTGGTCGCTCCTGCCTAGTTTTGAAAGGCTTTCCGTGTTTAGGCCCCCTAACAGTGGCCGGATGCGATGCTGAATGCCCTAGGAGGGGATCCCCGTGCATTGGGTGCAGAGGTTATATCATGAGTGAGGACGTCTGGGTTAGGGCTCTTGAAGAATTCTATAAAGATAATGTGAGCTTAAACGAGCTTAAATCATTGATTAGTTTCTTCTGGTCATACCTACCGCAAAACCTTTACAGACTTGTGAGGGAGGTGAGTAACGTTGAGTATTAAGCTTACTTCAGAAGTGGTGAGGGTTGCTGGAGAATCAGAAATTCTTGTCTCGATTGATGGGGAGAGAGTTAAAGTAGAGTATGATAGCTTAGCCAGCCCCAGGTCTTTCGAATCCTTGGTTACGGGGCGTAAGTATTGGGAAGTGCCGTACGTGGTTTCCAGGGTGTGCGGGGTCTGTAGCCACGCCCATTTCTGGGCGTCAAACTTAGCTATAGAGTTAGCTCTAGGGATTAAGGTAGATGAAGCCACATCAACTCTTAGAGACGTCTGCAATAAACTCCAGATACTTCAAAACCACGTAATACATCTGGGATTCCTGGTCTTGCCAGACTACGGGTATTCGGTGGGGAACGACAAGTACGTAAGCACGCTACTCAAAGTGAATAGGGTGGTTAACGAAGCTCTAAGACTATTAGGTGGTAGACTAACCAACCCAAACGTGTATGTCCCCGGAGGCTTCACCGAAGATCTGAAACAACCGGTGATTAAGAGGGTCGTGAACCTCTTGGGAAGCGTAGGTAACGACTTGAGAGAATTAGCTAACATTATATTAAGTATCGAGCTCCCGGAGCTTGAGGATCCTTCCCCCGAGTACGTCTCCTTGAGGAATTCACCCAGCGTGACAGTACCTGTTGAAGGGCCCTACATCATAGATTCTAGCAAGAACACGTATACCGTCTACGAAAACTACCGTGAAATCTTCGTTGAACGTTACCTAGACTTATCAACGAGTAAGAAGTGTTTAATGAATGGTGAGAAGGTTTTCCACACGGGTGCTAGAGCTAGATTAATCAATTACTTGAAGGGTGGGTCGGGCTTAAGTAGCGAGCTCAGATATCTCATAGCTAGGTATGAACCGCTCTTCAAGAAAAACCCGTTCTCCAATATCTACGCGAAAATAATTGAGTCACTACTCATATACGAGAACCTACTGCAAACACTATCCTCGCTAGATACAGGAAAACTTAGTAGGGTGAGGCCCGGCAATAGTTTTAGTGGTGGTTTCGGCGTCGGGGTCGTTGAAGCTCCTAGAGGTCTTTTAATACATTATTATGAGTTAAACCCTGAGATGAGGGTAATTAAGGCAGACATAATAACGCCTACAGTAATGTTCTCGAAACACATAGAGGTTAGTAGTGAGGCTTTAATAAAAGGTTTGTTAGCCAGTGAGGAGGGGCGAGACGAATCACTAGTTAAAAGATTCGTTGAAGCTCTGGTCAGAGCTTACGACCCTTGCATCCCTTGCGCGGTTCACGTAATTAAGATGAAGAGGTGAGTCGAGAGTGTCCGTTAGGTTAGCGGTAGTGCCTCTCTCAAGTTGTGATGGGTGTCAGTATAATCTCTTGAATGAGGAATTCCTAGATTTACTGAAGGGACTTAACGTCAAGCTAGTTTCCTGGCCTTTGCTAGGGCTGGGGGACGGCGCAGAAACGTACGATATAGCGTTAGTTGAGGGATCCGTAATGTCGAGCAGAGACTTGAAAACCCTTCTTGACGCGAGGAGGAAGTCAAGGGTCTTAGTAGCTATGGGTGCTTGCGCGTTGTTAGGGGGTGTTCAAGCGTGGTCAAGCAACTCGATTTCGAGGAAATTGGTGAGTGAAGCAGGTTTTTCCAGACCCATAAATCATTACGTTAAGGTGGATCACTACGTTAGGGGGTGTCCGGTAAACGTAGGCGAGATGATTAAGTTATTGAAATCATTGATTAGTGGTGACTTAATTTACGTCGGTAGTAGGAGATTTAATTACGTCAGCAGGGATAGTTTCAAGATCAGCGGCTCGCTCCTTGAGATAGAGACTTCTAAGTGCGTTGTATGCGGTAGGTGTGTTGAGGTTTGCTCGCTGATAGGCGCTAGAGCACTAAACTACGTTTTTAAGGGAATACAGACAAATATTTCCACACCATATCAAGAGTCTTTAGAGAGTGCTGGATGCGTTAATTGCGGGCTTTGCTTCGCTTACTGCCCGGTCGGGGCAGTAAGCCTTAAAACGAGAACGGAGGATCTGCTAGATAAGATCCGTGAAGGATTTTTGAGAACAGCTTACGTAGAGCCTGAAGCGCTGGCGTCTCTCATGGAGTCAGATAATCTTGAGTTAGGGCAAGTGATTTCAGCTATTAAACAGATAGGGTTTACGAAGGTATTCATATACTCAAACCTTTATGAGGCTAAAAACAGTGTTGGGGGTGAGGTCCTAGCAAGATCGCCCGTAGAATTCTCGATACTTAGTAAGCAGGTTCCTGAGCATAGTGTTTACTTACTCACTCCAAGAATACCTCAGGACTCCATATACATATCTCAATGCGTTTCGTGGAGGAATGTCGTGAACTCGTTAACCACGCGCGAGCTCCAATCACTCATAAGGGAGTTAGGTACGGAAGAATTAGATTCGGAAAGACCTGACGGCGTGGTAGGCTATGGGGAAGACATTATAGTGGTTAGCGAGCTTAAGGATGTGAGGAAAGCGTTATCGAATCCTGAGAAACCCTTCAGGAAGATAGTCTTTGAAGCGTGTCCGGGAGGCTGCCTCCTAGGTGGGGGGCAATCAATCAGCAAGTACAACGACTTAACCAAGGTGTTAGCAAGGAGGAGGGATATGCTTAAGAATATGCTTAAGAAAATCACGACCGGAAACCTCGTCTCTCAGGACGGGGAGAGGTCTATTATTAATTGCTTAACTAACCCAACTCTCTAAGTGTTTTGAACCCTTTCTCCGTAAGCCTATATATGGACTTACCCCTAGAGTAGATCTTTTCAACATATCCTAACTCCCTAAGTCTTTCCAGCCTCCTCCAAACCACGGATTTGTTTAGTCCTGTTGCCTTACTCAAATCTGATAAAGTTGCTTCACCCATGCCTAAGGTTTTAAGAATCACTTTATCGCGTTCATCGAAACCGTACTCTAGCAGAGGCTCTATCTCAGGCGCTTTCTCAAGCCTCCTCTTCAAAATGAAGAACGCTAACAGAGCTACCGCCGCCGCGCCAGCTAAGGCAAGGATGAGTATGGTTGGGATTACTGCACCTCCAGAGGGTTGCGGACTTGTTTGAGGACCGGGGGCTCCTGTCGTGGTCGTTTCCGTGGGAGGGAGTAACAGGAAGCTTACCTCGTAAGTACCTCCCTTATCGTAACTCAACACTATATAAAACTGCTTGCCTGACGAGTCGGTAACGGTGTTTACTCTTGGTGAGCCGTTAAAATAGAGGAGGGCTGAGTTAAGCGGCAGTATTACTTCAGCAGGACCTAACGGATTTATGACTGCGTTGACTTGAACCTCGTTAAGTACCACCCCTACCACAGCCTCATACTCCACGGTCACGTTACTCAAGTATGTCGTGTTAACGATTATTTCCCCGCCTGGCTTCAAAACATAAGGTAGCGGCATCCCATTATCTGAGAAAACAGTTATTGACTCATTTACGTACCCTCTCTCAAGCCTTATCTCAACGAAATCCTTGCCAGTCACGTTATACACGATCCTTATATCGGCGTGCCCGTCAGGGTAGAGAATATATGTGCAGCTCACGCTATCAGAAGCTTGAGAAGCTAAACTCGTAAGTAACAGTAAACCAACTACTAACACACTCGTTAAGGTTAGGTAGCGTTCTCTCTCACTCAATAGTAACCCCTCACACCCTGAGAAATCTCAAGCAAGCAATTAAATATTTAAACGCTAAGTCATTAAATCAGTCAAAACGAGCAGATTTAAAGTACCTTAGCTAGTTTGAGGAGATGTGATGGTGGGAGCAAGATTAGCAGGCCTTGAAGTCTCGGCGTATTAAAGCTCTCGTAAACCCTCCCGCAATTACATACTTTGTCATGATTAGTTAAGAATTCCTCGAGAAACTCCTCAAACTTGCTAGGCGATTTTATGTATACGTAGCTAACTGCTAAGAAAACCAGGTATAAGTCCCAAGCCATGTGTTGTGTTTCCGCCTTAGGTATAGCTTGCTCCGCGTCTATCACATAAACCGAGCCATCATCACGTACTAGGAAATTAGTTAGTTTGACGTCTCCTAGCGCCCACCCCTCCTTGTGAATCTCTCCTAAAGTTTTACCTAGCTTATCCGCGTCAATATCCGTGTCTAACGCCCTGCCCTCCACATATTCGCGCAGCATTCTATGATTCTCTTTATCAACCTCAACTACCTTAGGAGTCTTAAAGAATTCCCACCCTCTGCTGAAGAAAGCGAGCTCCCTCTCCAACCTCTCAGCGGGGTCATAAGTGAATGGGTAGACGAAGCTTAAGAAAGTACTTAAGGGGAACCACTTAAGAGACATTTCTTTAGCGAAGTTCTTCAGCACGTACTTGACACCGGACTTCTCAATAACTTCAGACTGGGAAATCATCCTGTCTAGTAATGTGATGAGTCCTAGCCTACTCAACCTTGATCAACCCACCTAAATTAGTAATTTATTAGCACGTAATTAAGTTTCCTTAGGGTGAGTGCGGTGGCTTACTACCAGAGCAGGAAGCAGCTTGTTTTCACACTCATATACTCTCAAGCACTTATCCTTAGCTTAGCTATCATAAACGTGTTCTACCCTCAATACTACCAGTACACTTTCGTAGTGTTCTTTATAGTAGCAATACTCTTTACGAGCTGGAGTGTGAGGAAATCAAGAATAGGCGGTAACGTGTCGCCGAGCGAGATAAGGACTGGCAGACTACTTTTTAAGGCTTCGAGGAATGACGTTCTAGAACTCCAGAGCAAGGACGCGGAACTCGTTTCTGAGTTAAAGCCCATACTTAAAATCTCACTACTTAATTTAGTGATATTCCCAGCATTCTTGGTATGGTATTGGTGGTATTTCGACTTCATCAGGACTCTAGCCATAGAGGTAGCTGAGTACAGATTCTTAGCATATTTAATAGGTTATGAGGTCCCGTACGGACTAGTCCAAGTAGTGAATCTCGCGGGGAGGAGAGCTGTCAAATCCTTTGTTCAAGTAGTTGCTGAATATGAGGTCTACGATAAGGGGATCGTGGGGACTGGAATCACCTTAAAATTCCCTCTGAAAGTAGATCAGTACAGGGTGGAACAAAACACGAAGAGAATGTACGTAGACCTAATCCAAACACCAAGTGGTGGCAGAACGTCCATCAAGCTTAGATTCTACACGAAAAACCCGGAAAGACTCAACGAGATATTGAGGAAGTACGCTTTAGCTACATAAAAGTTCTTAAGAAGATTAATTAGATCGCTAGGAAAGGTCTCTCAGACTACTTTGTGGTGTTAGTGCGTGAGCTATCCAGGGATGATAGTAGAGCCAGGCCCTTATTGCTTAGCCTTACGTGCGTTCCCCTCTCCCTACTCTCTATCACGACCAACCCTACCTGAGCTAACAGCATTAAGTCATTCTCTAAGTCTTTAGAGTAAGGACCGAAAGAATATCTCACGAAATCGTAACCGAATTTAAAACCTCTCTCGTTCTGTAACTTATAGACCGTTTTATGGAGTTCTAGTAAGCTACCCGTATTTTCCTGCTCCTTAATTATCCTCAGCAACCACAAGAGTGGCAACTTACTCTCCAACATTTTTACTCACATAACAATTCTGGCTTCACGATCATATAAAAGACTTCACCCGCTTAATAAATTAATCCCTCGATAACGCGCTTCGCAATAAAACACTGGGAGGTGGTGTTCAAAGATTTAATTGCTTGGCTGAATCCTTAGCTGTATGCTTCTTCGTTCACCCACCGCATCAAAGCCATTAAAACGGATAGCTTGGTTAAGTAGGTTCTGTCTAGTAATCCCTTAGAAAGCAGGTGGATGACCCCCTCACGTTCACCTATATTCACTATATTGTAAGTTTTAGCGACGGCTTCCTCTAATTCTTTAACTTCGTTATTTACGATTAGCCTCATCAGCTTATCCGGTACTTGAAATCCTGGTGAGAAGCCTATTGATTGACGCCCTCTCGAATCCCTAATCAAGGTTACTTGCACGTCGACGTACGTGTTGGGCATAACCTCTATTATCCCTGCTTCAACCCCTACGTAGAAATCGCAGTCTTTACGTGATAGCGAGGCGTGAACCCTCCCTAAAGCACCGTTAACGATCTCGTCAAGTCCTATAGGCTGTGGTGTTAGACTCGTGAACTCTACGCTAATCAACTCCACGTCCTCGTTTTTGAAGACTTCCTTAAAAGCTTGTCTTATGCCCTCTAGTTTTGAGGGGTTCTTGGTGCCGGCGCAAACTCTCATAAAAACTTCCCGGATCTCACATTATTTCCCTGGATTCTCTCCTCTCAGCGCCCCTACCCATAAGCTTACTAACTTGTGAGAGTGCTGCCTTAATCCTAGACTCAACTATCTCCGCCTGACTCAAAAGATCCTCAGTGGGGATCTTTATCTTCAGGTAGCTCTTAAGTAAGTCTACGACAGACTTAACAGCCCTGTAATCAACTTCGTTAAACTCCACTATAGTTGACCAAGTCTCGCCCAGCATGACAGCACTCCTAATGCCGTAGTAGGAAGCCCACCCAACTATTATTCCGTTAACCCCGGTTATGACCCCCTCCTCAAGAATATTGCCGCCTAGATTCCCTAACTCGTTTAATAACCCCTCATCGTTCCCGGCCACGAAGACTCTTCTTGAGTCGCTGTACTCAGGAACTACGTAGGCTGCGGTGGCTATGAGTGAGGCGGGACTACCCCTACTCACCACGTGATTCAGTAACTCAACACATATCTCGTGCTGCCCGTCCGGGTTCTGAGGCTGTGTCTCGCCAGTGAATATCAGAAAGTTATTAACCTCGTATAAGCGGCCCGTGAAGAGTGTTGAGATCCCTTTCCTGTTAACGACTAGCTGGGAAGGGAATGTCGTTGAGTAAAGCTCCGCGACTAAGTCACCGCCCATCCTCTCCAGAATATAGTTTACTGAGGCATAGCCAACCCTACCCATGCCGGGCAAGCCTATGAGTAGGTGCTTACCCTCACTCTCATACTCCTTTAAAACCTTTATTTTCGTTACCATTTTACTACCTCTATTTCAAGTTGTTTTCTCAAATTATAAAGAACTTTCATGTCCTAACACACATGCTCCTCCTGCTCTCCACGTAAGCTCTCTGGGAGGAGATTATTTCCTTGGTAGCGCTCTCAGGATTTGTTGAGAGAGTTATCGCTCTCCCAACAACTTCCGCGTCTGCACCGTGGCAAATACCCTCACCGGGTTTCGCACCCATCCTTAATATGCCTGAAGCTAAAATCACGTGTCTCGCACCGAAACTCGACCTGATTTCCCTTATCATGAAACCCTTGCTAGCCGGTATTATCAGTCCTGAAGCGTCGGTTAGGTTGAGGACGTTCTTTACTAGGTGATATGATTGGTCGATGACTTCACCGGCCCCTTCGTGAGGTAAAGACACCTGTAGGAAGAGCTCCATCTCCAGATCCTTAACTCTTGATGAGAGAGGCTCTAAAGCCCCCTTATACCCTATGAAAGCGTGGGATACAACGCCTTGGAAACCTGCTTCAGACAACTCCTCAACTACAGGCAACATAACGTCAGCTATGTCAGCTAGCTTCAAGTCGGCGATGAAGTAGTACTTGTCTTTACGTCTGCTAATTAAGTTGCTTATGTTCTTAAGACCATACCTGAGCACGTAAGGGAGGCCGATCTTTATGCCTGACACGTAGTTATACACTCTGTCGAGCAACATATCTAACCCGATTAAGTCTGGTGGCGGGTAATTCACGGCAAGCACTATGGTCCTCTCACTATCCCTCAACATCCTGTGAGCAGACAACGTCGCACACCAACATATTTTCTAACCACACTTAAAAACACTTCTCAGTAGCGAGTGTTTATGGAAGATTATTCAGAGGTTCGGACTTGATAGGGCTTTATATTTGTTTATACAAGCCCTTACCGTTTCTCGGTGGGTGGTGGTTCATTTGTTTGTTCCCCACCATCTGCTTCTCAACGGTCTCCCCGAGCCCCCCTCACCGCAGTGACTCACCGCTAGTCGCCTAGGGTTCATCGCCCTACGGGTCTCGGAAACCCGGGGTCACCAATAAATGTTGCAAATGATTATGAAGACCGAAACAGCCTCACTCCTTATCCTGCTCTCTGAAGCGGGTCAGAAAGCTTCATTGATGCCCCTCCCCCGCCTACAACTACTCATCAAGTTCTCGCAAGCTCCTCACACACCGCTCACCACGTAGGGATTAATAAACTTCAGACCCTCAAAACCAAATAACACCAAATTCACAAAACATTACAACCGAAAGCCTCGGCATTTATGGCAGGGATGGAGGGGAGAGCTTATAAATTTTTCTCGATTTAGTTTTCTTGATGATGTTTGTGATGTGTGGGTCTCGGGGGCTACTCTCTAGCGATGCACGTTAGAAACGCTGGACACATTAGACAAAACGTCTATGCCCTCGAGGGGGACTAAACCCTCAGAAGAAGGGAAATGCAGCCCCCAAACCAATGAACCGCCTGAAGGGAAACCCCACCCTTCAGGACGGGGAGGAGGTCAGAAACTTATATGGGATCTGAAACAGCGGTCAAAGGCGTTGTCCTTACTTAAATGGGTTTTAACTTTAGCAAAAATATTTTTAACTCTAACCAAGAATATTAATAGGTGATGAAGGTTACCTACAACGCATGCGTCAATCACTACCGGTTTAGTGAGTGCTTCTAGCACGAAGTTCCGTGTCAACATAATAACGAACAGGTGTAAGGAGTGCGGTATATGCATAGGCGTTTGCCCTACTAAGGTCTTGGTGAAGGGGGATAAGCATAACGAGCATGGTTTTAGGTACCCACTTCCAGTCAATATCGAGAGATGCATTGGTTGCAGGCTTTGCGAGTATAATTGTCCTGACTTCGCTATCTTCGTGGAGGTCGTTAAGAAATGAGGAAGTCTTTTATTTCCGGGAACATAGCGATAGCTGAGGGGGCCATCACCGCCGGGATGAGGTTCTTCGCCGGATACCCCATAACGCCCGCGTCTGATATAATGGAATACCTAGCTGAGAGATTGCCTGAGATCGGGGGGGTAGTTACGCAGTTTGAAGACGAGATCGCGTCAATAAACGCTGTAGTAGGTGCTTCGTGGGCCGGGGTCAAGTCTATGACGGCTACGTCAGGCCCTGGATTCTCACTCATGCTTGAGGCTCTGGGTCTCGCCGTAATAACTGAGACCCCGTTGGTTGTGGTAGACGTTATGAGGGCAGGACCTTCTACTGGAGTACCTACCAAGACTTCTCAGAGTGACGTCATGCAAGTCAGGTACGGTGCGCACGGGGATTACGTAATCCCCGTCTTCGCCCCGTGGTCTGCTCAAGAAGCTTACGACTTAACCATAAAAGCTTTCAACGTGGCTGAGTCTTTGAGGACCCCTGTAATACTTCTTTCAGACGCTGTAATCGCTCACTTATGGGAATCTGTGCTTCTAGCGGAGCCTGGGGAGGTGGAGGTAATCAATAGGAAGAAGCCGAGTAGCCCGCCTGACGAGTACCTGCCTTATAAGCCAGACAATGATTTAGTGCCTCCTATGGCGACATTCGGTGAAGGCTATAACGTGATAGTCGAGTCCTTAATACATGATGAGAGAGGGTTCTACAGGCAAGATAGGGAGGCTTACCGCAACCTAGTTAAAAGGATTGTCAACAAGGTTTTAAGCAGGGTTGACTCCTTATTTGAGGTAGAGGCTTACTATGGTGATGATTACAAGTGCCTGCTAGTCTCATTCGGTTCTACGGCTAGGTCAGCATTAGCTGCCGCCAGGATTCTCAGGAAATCAGGTATTAAGGCAGGCTTACTCAGGCTTAAGACGTTATCGCCTCTCAAGCTCGAGACGCTTAGGAAGTATTGTGACGAGGCTGAGAAAATATTCGTTGTGGAGAATAACATGGGCAAGCTAGTGCACGATGTCGAGAGAGCGGCTGAGAACGATAAAGTAATTTCCTTGCCACTACTAGACTTAGAAATACCTGAACCTAAAGATATCGTGGAGGGTGTTAGGAAATGGTTGTGAGCGCTTTGGAGAGTTCTCACCCGCTAGACAAATACTTGAGGACCGCGAGGCTACCACACATATGGTGTCCTGGCTGCGGGCTCGGAATAGCTTTAGGGAGCATAATGAGAGCGATAGACAAGAGGATTAAGGAGGGAACACTAAAGAAAGAGAACTTAGTCTTCGTTACAGGCATCGGTTGCTCTGCCAGGACCTCATTCTACGTTAATTTCGACGCAGCACACACCCTGCACGGGAGGGCCATAGCTTTCGCTACGGGCGCTAAGCTAGCTAAACCTGAACTGGAAGTAATAGTTATCGGCGGTGACGGCGATATCGCTGGCATAGGGGGTAATCACCTACTCCATGCGGCTAAAAGAAATATGGACTTGATAGTCTTGATGATAACTAACTTCGTTTACGCGATGACTGGGGGTCAGGTAGCTCCTACAACACCGCTCGGGCTTTACACAACCACGACACCTCACGGGAATCCTGAACCACCCCTAAACGTGGTTAAGGTTGTTTCTTCTCTTAACGCTAACTACGTGGCTAGAGCTTCAGTCACGCATCCGGCACTGGTAGAGCAGTACGTGTATAAAGCTCTAGGTATGAGGGGGTTCAGGTTCATAGAGATACTCTCCACCTGTCCTGAGATATTCGGTAGGCACATAGGCATGAGGGATCCCTTCACACTCTACAGCACGCTAAGGAGTAAGGTAATCGTTAAACAATCACCCAGCATCGAAGAATCGGATCTTGACTGGGGGAAAGGCTTCGTTATAGGGGAGTATTTAGTTCGTGATAATCCAGGTTATTTGGATAGGATTGGGAGGGGGTTGAAGTGAAGATAGAGATACTTCTCGTTGGGAGAGGGGGTCAGGGAATCCTACTCCTAGGACGTGTTTTAGGAGTCGCTATGTCTAAGTACGCTAACCTCTACGTCACCGGCGTGGAGTCATACGCTTCCGAGACTAGGGGTGGGGAGTCACGCGTAGACCTAATAGTTTCCGATAAGTCTGAGGAGATGGATTACGTGAAAGTGTTGAATGCCGACATAGCTCTCTTCATGTATCCCTACAACTTAGTGAAGTATTCGGAAGTCTTGAAGAGAGACGCGTACGTATTCATTAACTCCACGTTCGTTAAAGAACACCCGTACACGACGCAGAAAGTTTTCATGAGACCGTATAACGAGGTAGCTGAGAAAGTGGCTGGAACTTCCAGGGTAGCTAATATGGTGGCTTTAGGTCACATAATCGCGAAGACTGGTGTTCAGAAAGCGGAATACGTTGAGAAAGCTTTGAAGGAAATTATTTCGGAAAACCTCTACGACGTAAACGTTAAAGCTTTAAGAGCTGGTCTTGAACTAGATTAGATTTCCCGTAATTACCGGGAAACCTCTCGCAAAAATTTGTTTATGTAATGAACTTATTTACTAGTCAGACCAAATAATAATTTGAGGGGAAAGGGAAATCAGCGACGAGGTGAGTGTAGTGACGCTGAGTAGTGCTGACGGAGCGAGATGCCCTGCTTGCGGCAAACGCGTGACATACTACGGGGAAGTCGAGTTAAGTAATGGGTATAAGTTAGCTAGGTACGTCATTAAGTGTAAGGCGTGTGGTTACAGGGAGGTATTACAGGAAGTCATCCTCAAAAAGAGGGATGATGGGATAGCAGTTGAAGTGGTTAAGCTACCTAGTCTGAGAGGAAATAAGGAAGCACACAGACACGCGAGAAAACTTTAAGACTCAAAACACCATCAATTTTTATGGCAAGCCGTATTCGCTTAATTCTAGGAACTTATCTCGCAGTAGTCCCAGCTCATGGTGAGGTCATTAAAGCAACTCTAATCTCATTGCCTTCAGGTATTATCAAGAGCATCCCGTTATTGAAACTCACGTTGATTTCCTCAACTCTCTGAGAGCTGACGTAGGTAAGTAAATTTTCGGCGAGGACACTCATTATGGCCGATATCTTAGCTATTACCTCAGGATCTGCCACCCTCGTAGGAACATTCACTACTACGTCAGCTACGTGACCCTTACCATCTATCTTCATTACAAGACCAAACTTGCTGACAACCTCTTCAGAAGTTGTTTTCTCCTCAAACACTATCTCGTTGACTTCATCTTTGCTTGCCGCGTTATACGTCAAGTAACTCCCTAAAACATCTAGATCACTTCATTACTTTATAAGGGGTTAGGCTTTTTACGACTGAGCTCACCTCTAGCGTAGCGTGGTTTAATCTCCTAAAGTTATTATCTCCTTAAGCACTTTCTTAAAACTCATCGGTGGTGATGTAGGTTTTTGGAATTCTATTATCACGTGCTTGACTTCCGGCAACCCCTCGCGGATCCTCTCACTCAGCTCTTTCCTCATACTATCTATTTCTTCCACGCTAGTAGTTTCCGGCACCTCAACCTGTAAAACTATGAGGTACTCGTCAGGTCCTATGAACAAGGATTTCACGTCATTAACGTCAACTATTCTAGGATCTGACAACACTATCTTAACTGCTCTGCCAACAATATTCTTAGGTGCTGACTTACCTACCAGGACTTCGAAGTACCTGTAACTGAGGAGAACTGATGAAGAGAGTAGGATACCCGATACCACCAGAGCTCCCGCCCCGTCAATCCGAGGATTGCCGGTAACTAACGATATTAAGGCCGCAAGCCCGCCGACAGTATCAGCAAGGTTCTCGACCAGCGTCCCCCTGGAGGCCGGGTCCCCCGGCGTTTTCCTAAACTCTATTAAGCTCCAGGAAAGCACTGCTAGGTCTAGAATTAACGCGGTCGTGAGCGACGCTACGGAGAGCGTGGAAGACGAGACTTCCTCCATTATAAGGAGTTGTTGAATCCCTGAGGTAGACGTTATGGCGAAGAGAAACCCCCCGAGAACAGCTGACGCTATCAACCCGAAGACATATATGGCTCTGCCGAAACCGAAGGGATACCTCGTGGAGGGGCTCCTCTTACTCACGGAAAGACCTAAAACTAGGAGGCCCGACCCCACGGTATCGCCTAGAGAGTGAAGAAATTCCGCGTTAACAGCTACTGAAGTAGCGTTGAGCACGCTAGTTAATTTTAGTATGAGTGACGCTAAGTTAAGAGTGAATGACGCGTGAACAGCTCTCATTACTTAGACCCCTTCCCCCCAAACGCGTCTTGAACACCGGTAAATATGGGTGCGGCCGGTAATTAAGCTCATTCCAAGTACCATAAGTCCTCGACAGGGCCTTCAAAACCGTACTCCCTCGCTAACTCAAAAGCTTTCTTAAGTTCCTCTACGCTGACCCGCCTCCTTATCTCACCCCACTTATCAGGCTGTCTAACGACTAAGTACTCGGGTCTGTACTGATCCATTATGTTGGTCAGCGCTCTTCTAGTGTTTTCTGAAATCCACTTAAGCACGTTCCTGGTGCAGCACTCTACGTGGTTGGGAAGCACTAAATGCCTTATTATGATGTCGCCTGAGTCATGCGCTACCTTTATGTTTCTGGAAGCTACCTCGAAGTAGTTCTTGACTATAGAGTATTTGAGAGCGCAGGAATCGTTGCCGTACTTAAGGTCCGGCAACCATATATCTATAACGTCTTTTATGAGCTCCATAGCCTCACTACTTAAGTACATGTTGCTATTCCATAGTTGGGGGGTCTTCACATCCAGGTACTTAAGTGATTTCAGTATAGCAGGTATGTTCGGTGTCGGGTCCCCGCCGACGTGGTTTATGTTTCTAGCACCGTTTAACGCAAGCCATTTCTGAACGTCCGCTAACTCTTCAGGAGTCTTCTCTTCTGAGGGTAGCCCCTCCCGCTGGCTTATGCTCCAGTTCTGGCAATACACACACCTGAAGTTGCAGCCAACGTAAAATATCGTGCCTGAAGGAACTAGAGGGGCTTCCTCCCCCATGTGGTGGAAGAATGTATCGACGTACGCGTTAAGCCCGACCACCCTGCAATATCCCATCCTCCCCTCACCTCTCAGAGCATTACACCTCCACTCGCAAAGCCTGCACGGGCTTGCAAGCCTATTAGCTAACTCTATCTTCAGGTCTAGGAAGGTTGGTGCCTCGACCACGCTCCTCACGTATTTCCAGGGATTGCTGGACTCCCTAACCTCACCCCATAACTCGTTGAAGGCTGACTGCATCCTCGCGTGTTCTTTCAGTAACTCCTCCGTGCTCAAAGTCGTTAACTCACCACTTCTTAAGGATAGAGTCATGCTCTTGACTATGAGGTACTTAGGGGGTCTTAAGCCTCGCATAACGGAGTAATACCATGAGAGCCTCTCCTTAATCTTATCACTCCTCCAAACCCTTAGTGAGTCAGGCCTCACGAACTCGGCGTATCTGAGATACTCCCCCATACGCAACCGATAAAAATATCTTTTCATGTCTTATAAGACGTTACAACAGAAAACTCAAACCTCTTTAAGAGTAGCCCTCAAATCGCTTGAGCTTGAAGTTCTTTAAACGAATGGAATGGGGCGTTCACTAGAGCTCTCTTATGCTTAGTTTTCTCGTAAAGCCTCACTACCTTCTCCACGGTCTCCATAGGTATTCCCGAGACACTCGGTATTTCACGAGGTTCTCGTTTCTCGTCAAGCAACCTGTAAAGCACCTCGTCTATCTCGTCGTACGTCATGCCTAGCTCCCCCTCGGCTGTGTGCCCAGGCCATAAATCGGGTGAGGGAGGTCTGGAAATTACTTCAGTAGGTAGGTTAAGGTATTTAGCGAATTCTCTCACTTGAGTCTTATACAGCCCTATTATCGGGTGTAGGTCTGCGGCCCCATCACCCCACTTAGTGAAGAAACCTATTAAGAATTCTGAGCGATCGCTAGTACCGACTACCAGCATGTTTTCTTTATTAGCTATGGTGTAAAGGATAACCATCCTGCTCCTAGCTTTTATGTTACCCCTAACTAGCTTGCCAGACGATTCGTAACTCATGTTCATCTTCTTAAGGAAAGCGCTGACTATGTCTGTTATATCTATGATCTCTAGTTCCAGACCTAAACCGTTAGCTACCTTATTAGCTATTAAGGTTGATATAGGGTTACTCTCAGCTTCAGGCATGTGAATTACCTTAACTGACGAGGTCCCTAACGCCCTGACCGAGAGAGCGGCACATACCGACGAGTCCCCTCCCCCCGAAAGACCTAACACAACGCCTGAAGCGCCGGCCTCCCTAACCTTAGCTCTAATGAAATCGGTGATGACTTTCTCAGCTTTACGGAAATCCACGCTTAAGTGCGGCGGTAGCACCGAGTCACACCCAAATGACAAGAATACGCGTATGTCTAAAAATACGTTTCCCTCCCCACCACGTGTTAAACAATTAAACCCCTCATACGAGATGCTTATGGGTGTTTAGTTGAGGAGGGTGGTGGCTTCCGCACCAGGTAAGGTCACGCTCTTCGGCGAACACGCAGTCGTTTACGGGTACCCGGCTATAGTAGCCTCTATAGATAAGCGAATATACGTCAATGCGGAGTTACGTGATGATGATAAGATCAGGATAAACGCGCAGGACTTAAGAACCTCAGGCGTTATAGTATCGATAAGTAACGGCGAGATCCAGATAACGACGGATTACGGGAAGACCCTCTCAGCTATAGGTTACTTAAATAAAGCAATAGAGCTAGTCTCAGAATATCTAGGTGTTAGGAAGGGTGTGAGTCTGGAGGTAAGGTCTGAGATGCCTGTGGGGGCGGGGCTAGGGACTTCAGCAGCGGTATCGGTAGCCACGATCGCGGCTTACAGCACTTGCTTAGGTTACGAACTAAGTAAGGAAGAGATAGCGAGGCTTGGGTGGGAGGTCGAGAAGAGTGTTCAGGGTATTGCCTCACCCATGGATACTTCAATAGCTACGTTCGGGGGCGTTCTCAAGATATGGTTTGAAGGAAGCGCGGTATACAGGGTCCCGCTGAAGGTATCTGACGAGTTACCCTTAGTCGTGGCTTACGTTGAGAGGGAGAGAACTACTAGAGATATGGTCGCGTGGGTGAAGAACTTGAGGGAGAAGCACCCTGAGATAATTAACGGTATACTAGAACACATAGGTAAGACCACGCTGAAAGCTGAGAAAGCGCTTGCTGAGGGCGACCTACATGAAGTAGGTACTTTGATGAACATAAACCACGGCCTTCTAGAAGCTTTAGGTGTCTCCTCAAGGAGGCTTAACGAAGTGGTTTATACAGCTAGGCTAGCCGGTGCTCTAGGATCTAAGCTAACGGGGGGTGGGGGTGGGGGAGCCTCCATAGCCCTGACATTACCGGATAACCTGGAGGTACTGACCAGCGTATTGAAGCTGGTCACGCCTCAAGTCTTCAAAACCAACATAGTGTACGAGGGGGTTAAGGTAAGTAGTCTCGCTTTCTAGGTTTTGCTAGGTTCCCCAACCTTGCTTGAGGTTTAAGTCAGTTGTGTTGCTAATTCTTAAAATGTCAGCCTCATTACTTACGTGGTTGATGTAATTGAGATTTGACGTCGTCGTTCTCGGGGGCGGCCCGGCAGGGTATGTTGCCGCGGTGACAGCTCTTCAGAGAGGGCTTAGAGTAGCTTTAGTGGAGAGGAGGTATTTAGGTGGTGAGTGCAGTAATTGGGGTTGCATACCTTCTAAGGCCTTGATCGAGTTAGGGAATGCTGTAGGACTCGCTAAATCTTTAGGTAAGTATGGTGTGTCTTTAAGCATAAGCGCTGTTGATAAGAGTAAGGTGCTGAAGCACGTTTCTAGAGCGGTGGTTAAGGCTAGGGAGGGGGTCAAGTACCTTCTTAGTGACGCCGTAGTAATTCAAGGTGTTGGCAGGCTTAAGGATCCGCACACCGTCAAGGTGGATGGTGAGGTGAGCACAGAACTAGAAGCTACTAACGTAATAGTCGCTACCGGAACGGAACCTAAGACCGTGCCTACCTTCAGCTTCGATGGCGAGAGAGTTATTCATAACAGGCACTTCTTCGAACTAGACTCCCTACCTAACTCCATGCTGATAATAGGTGCTGGCGCTATAGGCTGCGAGATTTCCGAAGCGCTGGCTCAGCTAGGCGTTGAGGTACATCTAGTAGAGATAATGGATAAGATACTTCCCGAGGTGGACAGAGACGTGAGCGACGTTATCCATAAGTATTTGATGAGATCAGGTGTTAAGGTTTATACGTCTTCTCAAGCACAGTTCGCGGGCTACTTAAATAATGAGGTGTTGGTTAGAGTGACTGGTAGGGGAGGGACTACGGAGATTAAGGTGGAGAAGGTTCTCATAGCGGCTGGGAGGAGCTACAACACCTCAGATATAGGCTTAAGCGAGGTTGGTGTGGAGCTAGATAATAAGGGTGCTGTAATAGTTAACGAGTTCATGAGGACCGCGATACCGAATATATACGCGGCCGGCGACATCACGGGGCCTCCCCTACTAGCACATAAAGCTTTCAGGGAGGGCTTGATCGCTGCAGAAACTATTGCCGGGGTTAAGGAACCACTCCCGAGAGGACCTATACCCATGGTCATATACACCCACCCGGAGATAGGGTTCGTCGGCTTAAACGAGACTCAAGCTTCTAGAGCCGGTGTAGACTATGAGGTCTTCAGATTCCCTTACGTTGCTTTAGGCAGGGACTCGACGTCCGTTAGGCCCACGCCGGAAGGCTTTGCTAAGCTAATCATCGAGAAGAATACGGGTAAGATTCTGGGCGCTACAGTAGTAGGTAATGGTGCGGCCGACGTAATACATCTGTTCACGCTAGCGATTAGTCACCGCTTAAGCGTTGAGGAATTGAGGAAAACTATAATCTCACACCCAACATACTCAGAGGTCTTTAGCGAGGTAGTGTCTGAAGCTTCAGGAAAACCTATACACATTCCTAAACAGAAGTGATCAGAGACAACCTATTTAAAGTCTCCGCTCTGTTTTTCCTGACAACAACGAGGTTCTCCAGTCTTATACCGAACTTGTTGTGTATGTAGATGCCTGGCTCAACAGTCACTACCATACCTTCAACCAGTGTCTCGTCTATCCCCTGAGCAAGTCTAGGCTTCTCATGCACTTCAAGCCCTACCCCATGACCTAGCGAGTGTATGAAGTAGTTCTCTAGCCCATACCTCCTGAGAACCCCTCTAGCCACGGAGTCCGGCTCGCTAGACTTGACCCCGTCCCTGATCACGTCTGTGGCGGTACCCACCGCCTCACTCACCGCTTCCAGAGCTTTCTTAACTTCCTCGTCAGCGCCCAGGACTAGGGTTCTGGTAATGTCTGAACAATAGCTCATGAATCTAGCGCCGAAATCAAAGACTACCACATCGCCTGAACCGATCTTCTTGCTGGTTGGGTAAGCGTGCGGGTACGCTGAGTTAGGCCCTGAAGCCACTATCGTTTCGAAAGCTGTCCCGTCAGCGCCTCCTAACCTCATGCGGCTATCCAGCCTAGCAGCAACCTCCCTCTCACTCAAACCTACCACCCCCTCATCAAGTAATTTAGTGAAGCTCTCTTCCGAGATCTTTAAGGCTTGCTTAATCAGCTCTATCTCCTCAGGTTCTTTGATGGATCTCTGAGTAGATATGTGCGGGCTTACGTCCTCAACAACTACGTGGTTCTTCAGTCTCTCACTAACCTCCCTAGCTAGTGGTGTAGCGTGACTTAAGTCAAGCCCTACCCTACCATACCCGGAATCACTTAAATACTTGGAAATCCACTCAGAAAGCCTCCCCTTAATTAATTTAGGGAACCCGGGTAACTCGTACGTCGTGTAGGGGAGTACCTCAACACGCTCACCAACCTCGTCCGACAATCTCCAGAAATCTAGAGCCGGGGTTAAGATCTTAGGAGTCCCGCCCCTCTCATATAGTATGAAGCTACCTCCAGACCTCGGCACACCAACGTAGTAGAGCACGTTCCACTCATACGTTACTAAGACCGCGTCCAAATTAAGCTCATCAACTATTTTACCGAGCTTACCTAACCTCACGGGCGAGCCCTACTTAAGATTACGGGAAGCTTATTAAATCATATAAAATAAAGACGCTGTAGCTAAGAACCCTCCTCGATATCGTCCCCACATAAAAATATTGTTATGAAAAACGAAAAATTTTTAAGAGTTAAACACCTTTAATCTTGGTGTTTGTTTTGGTTAGGAGGACGAGAGTGGTTATAGTTGGTGCGGGAGGGAGGGATTTTCACAATTTCAACGTAGTCTTCAGGGATAACCCTGACTACGAGGTAGTGGCTTTCACGGCGGCTCAAATACCGGGTGTGGAGAGGAGGAGGTACCCTGCTGAATTAGCCGGGTCTCTCTACCCTGACGG